>ERZ808026.6-NODE-6-length-39366-cov-5.596808_pt1 | contig 39366 bp, 27 predicted proteins | sample MGYA00380182_ERZ808026 | MGnify/ENA primary metagenome ERZ808026 (study PRJEB31490, sample SAMN06133376) | cow dung metagenome | isolation source: H9 | host: cow | place: China: Chengdu | collected 2015-05 ... | reverse complement strand
ATCGAAACCACCACATTTAGTGTAGCAGTCATTTCGACGAGCTCAATGAGCGCTACACTCATTACTTTTGGGACAGCTCCAACTTGCGAATGTTTTTGCCAGCCTCTTTCTTCCTTCTCGTATTTTCATAATTAACAATTTTTTCGCAAAATCAATTTTATGATTAATTTGCAAAAATTCGAATTCCAGGCTATTTAAATTCCTCATCTCTGCAGAACAGAAGTTTTGTGGAATTATTGTATATTATTAAATCAATTTTATTAATTAACAGTTTGATGCGGTAGAGTTCGCGGTTTGCAAAGGCGTTCAGATATTCGCTTTCTTTTACGATTCCTTCATCAAACCAGCGTTTTTCGTCTTTTTCAAGATTGCTCCACATGTCAAAGGTTTCCAGATTAGTTTCTTTTGCCCACTCAATTGACTGCAATTCTGTCTGTTTATCAACGATGGCAGTGTTGTAATCTTCTTCTGCTGCCTGAATTGAAAGCATTTCCTGTTCTGCGGTCAGTTCATTTGTCTGTTTTGTAATTTTTTTGTTTCTGAAAACGTTTGGCTTAATACTGGCAGAAACGGAATACACTGGATTTGAATCTGAATAAAGCGGAATGTTTACACCTGTTCCAATTGAAAGGCCCTGCCAGGTTGCGTTCAAACCAATATCAACTGTGTCAGACTTTTGCGTTGACGAAGAAGTTGTATATCCGTCGGAAGTTTTGTCTGTTGTAAAGCTTGTGTTCGAGTTTTTCATTGTGTAGCCGGAATTTACAGACAGAGTGAAATCCTTTTCTGCTTTTCGCTGTAATTCTGCCAGTTCATGGGCGTAAACAGCTTTTTCAATTTTTGCATAATTCTTTTTTTCAAAAGAAAGAATGTCTATTGCGCTGGAATCAGCTATGTCTGCAGGCAAAAAATCTTCCGGAATTTCGTTAGATTCAAACACTATGCCGCACTTTGCAGCAAAAACCGCACAATTATGTTCAAAAGTATGCGCAACAGTATCTATTTCGTGCTTGTCAGAAAGCACTTTCATATATGCCTGGCGATACTTTGAAGAGCTCTGGGAGTAGCCCTTTGCCTTTACTTCGTCAAAACTTATTGAATCTTCGTACAAATCCTTCTGTTTTGAAATGATAGTACTTTTGTTTTCAAAAAGATTTTTCATTTCAGAATAGAATTCCTTTTCCGCTTCCAGCGCACGGTTCTGAAAAGCTCTTTTTGCCTCTAAAATTGCGCGGGCAGCTTTTATTTGATTGATTTTTTGATTAAGATGTGTTGAAGAAATAATATCAATTCCAAGATTTACAGAAGTGTCAGAAGAATTGTTTTCCTCGTCTGTGAATTTTAGTGTGGAAGAGGCTTTTAACGACAGGTTTGATGCTTTTGGCACAGAAATCGTTACAGTTGGCGTTACAGAAGAGTTTGTTCCGCCATCATTGAACTGAAATCTGGCAGTGCCACTGGAAAGCTCAATGGCAACTCCGTTATCAACGTCATTTTTTTTTGCAGCAAGATTTGCTTTCTGATATTCCAAAAGAAGACGCTTTAATTCCAAATCATTTATTAAATAGGATTCAAGTTTTGGTTCTGCAAAACAGATTCCCGAAATTATGAAAAATAATAAAAGACTTGGAATTACCTTCTTCATATTAACAAAACCGTTAAAAAAATTATTAGTTACGGCTGTCTGTGTAAAATCTTTGAAATTATTTCAGAAAGATTAATTACAATTCCAGCGCCTGCGGCAAATGTTCCAATTGAACTGCCAACAGAAGAAAGAAGGAAAACAAGCAGAACACGCAGAATTTTATTTTTGTAAAAACCTTTAATGCTGCCAGCATCGTCACTTAAAGTTTCAAGATCTTTTACCTGAGGTTTGCAGATTGCAGCCTGAACAATGCCGGCAACAATTCCAACTCCGATAAACGGACACAATGAAGTGACTGGCGCTCCAACAAAAGAAACAAGAATAGTCAGAGGATTTCCGCCAGCAATAAGTGCGCCAAGACCGGCAAGAATGCCATTCCATAAAATCCAGTTAAGAGCCATTTTTGAACCGGCATCTTTTCCGCCAATGTAAAATCCGAATGCGATTACAGCAACAATAAGTGCAGGAATGAGCCACATCATTATTTTTGAAAAAATACCGCTTTCTGGAATGCTTGCAATTTCAGAAGTGTCAGTGGAAGCCTGATTTTCCGCGATTTTTTTAAGATGCGCTTCAACGCCAGGAAGATGACCTGCGCCAAGAACGGCAACGATGTTGTTTCCTTCTGCCTTCCAGATGTGACTTGCAAGATACTGGTCTCGTTCGTCAATTAAAACCTGTTTTACAGCTGGCATAAATTCAGATAATTCTTTCATCATGGAATCCATTTCCGAAGACTGCTTTAAATTTTCAATTTCTTCGCTGGAAATTTCGTCCTTGCTGAAGCCGCTGGCAAGCAAAGCAGAAAGCAGCTGAGTTTTGCCATAGGCAGAAGTTTTTTTCCATGCGCGGCGGAATGTAATCTGAATAGGGCGGTCAACAAGTGCAGTTGGAATGTTCAATTCCTTTGCTTTGTTTATTGCGGCAACCATTTCTTCTCCAGGTTTTACACCTGCATTTTTACCCATTCTTTTCTGGAACGAAGCCATAACGATGTTTGCAAGGAGCAAAAATCCTTCTTTTCGTTTTAGAACTTTGATTATGTCCAGCTCCCTATATTTATCAGGGTTTGTGATTGATTCGTAACGTTTTTCATCAAGTTCAATGGCAACGCAATCAGGTTTTACATCAGAAATAACATTTTCAACTTCTGAAATGCTTTCTGCAGAAACGTGTGCTGTGCCAATTAAAGTTATTTTTCTGTTATTCAGTTCCAGGACTTTCTGTGTCTGACTCATTTATTTAATGCCCCATTCTGCAAGTCTGTATTCATAAAACATTGGTGACTGCATGTTTGTGATTTTATTGTAATATTCAGCTGCAATTTCCGGATGATTTTTAATTTCGTAATACAGCCCGAAATAGTACATTAATTTTCCCCGTTTGTTCTTATTCTGTTCTTTTTCAAGTTCCTTTGCAATGGTATTTTCAAGCATTACAGGTCCCTGATCTTTGTAAAGTCTAAGAAGGTTGTAATCCTGAGTTTTAGAGAAATTCATGTCTTTTTTATTGCCTTCTTTAATGAAGATATCAGCGTATTTTTTTGCTTCAAAAGTATTTTTTTCTTTGAGGAATGTGGCAAGAACCATAAGCTGATATGCGATAGAAGGGTTGATGGAATTTGCCTTCATAAAATATTCCCGGGCAACGGCCCAGTTTTCCATGTGAAATTCAAGAATACCGATTTCTTCAAACGCGAAATAATATTTTGGATTAGTTTCTACTATTTTGTGGTAATCTTTTAACGCTTCTTCAATGCGGTTCTGTTCGTCATAAAGTCCTGCCCGGTAAGTGTAGCCAAGAAAATAGTCAGGATCCAGTTCAATTGCTTTTGACCAGGATTTTTCTGCTTCATCAAATTTTCCTGAGCTTCTCTGATATTGACCTAAATCAATCCAATAGTCAGAGTTATTTGGATTAAGCTTGATTGCCTGTTTTACATATTTTATGGCTTCCAGATATGATTCGTTTTCTGCCTCAAGTTTTCCAAGATACAGATAAGCCTGACTTTCATCAGGACGCAATTTTAAAAGTAATTCAAAGTAAGTTTTAGAATCCTGAAGGTTTCCGATGTAGTAGTTCATTTGACCGCAGCCAAAAAGCGCTTCTTCGTTTGTTTTATCTCGGATAAGAGCTTTTTTGTAATATCCTAATGCTGTTTTGTATTTTTTCTTAAGAGCCTGCTGATTTCCAAGAATATTGTTTGCAACAGCATTGTAAGGATCTGATGAAATCAAGGCATTTACAGCAGAATTAATTGCTCCTTTATTGCCGCTTGCAACAGCGATTGTTGCGTCCATTTCAAGAACATCTTTTGAATTGTTTCCAGATTCTTTAAGTGATTTTGTAATTGCGCTGGCTTCATTAAGCCGATGGACAGAAATAAGAAGTGAAGCATGAAGAAGTTTTAAATCTGTGTCCTCTGCAAGGTTTTCAGGAATATTGTCGTAAAGCTTTATGGCACCTTCAATATCATTTTTTTCAAGCAATACCTGAAGTTTTTCTGCAAAACTTATAGTCTGCGCACTGATTGTAAAAGCTCCGCTATTAATTGCAAAAATCATAATAAGCGAAACTAAAAATACTTTTGTTTTCATTAAATATCTCCAGAAAATAAACATGGTTGAAATTCAACCCGTCATTAATTAAACTAAGGTTTATAATGATTACACAAATTTTAAGAAAGTCTGCAATACTTCTGGCAATTTATGTTCTCTTGATTGTCGGCATTTTTGTTGCTCAGTTTAAGAATGATTCTATTATTTCCGAAAAATTCGGTACGCTTCATATTTCTCTGCTTGCCGCTAATCCGAATGATACTAAATTATTAAAAAATAAGTTTAATATTTTATTTAATGGAATTACATTTTCTTGTAGTGAAAATAAGCCTGTTCGTGCAACTATCAATTCAGCAATTAAAGATGTTTCTCTCGTTTCCTGGAGTTCAATTTCAAATCTTTCCTTTAAATTGGATTTTACAGATGACATTCATGTTATGTTTTGTGTAAGTGATGACAGTCCAAAAGCTTTCTTGAATGTAATTGCAGAATTTCCAAAAAATGTTTCAGGAATTTCCATTCCTTACGGACTTGCGGCTGGTTCTACAATCATTTCAGATAATTCTGATAATAAGCTTCAGATTCAGGTAAAAAATATGGATTGGGAACTTTCTGCTGCTGATATAGAAACAGAAAGAATTTTCATTACTCAAAAAGAAAAACTTATATCTTATTCATATTATGATAAAAACAGAGCTTTTTCTTTTGCCTCTGTTAATGGTATTGATGCTGCTTCTGAAAATTCTTATAAAACTGTAGTTGAAAACTTTGTATACAATCTTATTTCTGGCTATACGCAGGCTGTGACTGATTCTGGAGTTGCTGTTGGAGAACAGGAAACTGTGGCATACGTTGCCGCTATGGCAGCATCTGGCAGATATAATGCAGCTCTTGATACTGTTCCATCTGATTTTAAAAAGAATTCTTCCAGAACTTTCCTTTCTGCGCCATATTTTGGAACATTAATGAAGGTTACGGAGCCGTTGCTGCTTCAACTTAATTCTTATGGGGATTTAATTCAGAGAGCAAATGATTCTGTTTCTTATGATATTTTTAGCGCGAAATTCCTTGTTGATTACATCTGTATGCATCCAGGTTCTTCTGCGATAAAACTTCTTATGGAAAGAACCGCCGCTTCTAATTTCCAGAATATAAATATTGTTCAGGCTGCAAATATTTTAAACGTTTATAATGAACTTGTTATCAAAAATCCAGCAATTGCAAATATTCTTGAACCAGCTGCTCAAAAATGTATTGATAAAATTCAGCTTGCTTGTATTCTTGATAATAATGTACTGACTTTGGCAGAAAATGGCACTTTCCTTTCCGTAATACAGTCTTTGCTTATTGGTGATGCACTTTATCGTTATGGAAAAATTGTAAAAAACAATGATTATATTTCTTGCGGAAGACTTATTGTTAGTTCTTATTTGAAAGATAATGGCTCATTTGACTTGAAGACACTGGCAGAATTGTATCCAATAATTGTTCACGGAAATATGTATTATCCTCACTTTGAAATTCTGGCTTTTGAAAAAGGACAGGCTGTGTGGGCATGGACTTGTTCGAATAAAATTAATTACGTTAATGATAATGCAGGTACAATTTCTTTTTCAATTGATTTTCCTCAGACTCTTACGCATTATTTAATCATAAATGGTGTTGAGCAGTTCAAATCAATTTACATATACGATCTGGCATTCCGTTCTGATTATCGTTTTGAAACCTATAATTCATCAGGATACATTTATCAGAATAATTCTAAATCACTGTTGCTTAAATCACGTCACAAATCTAACGTAGAAAATGTAAGGCTTGTGTACACTGTTGCAGCACAAAAAAAAGCGGAAGAAATAACTGAATCAGAAGTTGCTGCGGAATGAACGAATCCCGATTCAAAGCGTTTTGGGGATTCAGCTCAATCCAGGAATGACAGCGCATCAGCCATGGTTAGTTTGAATAGATTGAGGCGTACTGTTCCATAAGTTCGTCCAGTTCCTGCTGAGAGTCGGCACAAATGGAACAGGCAAAGTACAGCGCGATTACTGATTCTGTTGTAAGGTATCCCATTGGTACGGCGCCTTCTCGCCAGATTCCGTGGGCTGTAACGTACTGCGAAAAATCAAGATTGATTTTCTGCTGGCTTGTGCAGTAAAAGCGCATTCCCCGGCGGTTTCCCTCCAGAAGCATTGGTTTTAAAGAAAAATCGCTGTCCGTAATATTTCCGGCTCCAATTCCGTACATTTCCAGGAATATTGAATGAACATTTGCATATTTTAAAATATCTTTGTAGAGCGCACTTCTGAATCCAGGATAAAGACGGCACATGAACATTTTTCCGCTGGCTTCAGTAAGAAGTCGTCCCAAAACTTCGTTATCCAGTTCGCCAATTCCTGTAAAACTGTTGGCGATTGGACCGCTTTCAGTATATTTTGGTTCGCTAAGGTTCCAGTTGCAGAAACGACCAGGCCGCTCAAAATGTAAATTCAAAGGAGAAAGAACTTCTTCGCCAAATACGACGTAAACGCCTTTTTGCTTAGCGGAAGCGGTTTCTATGGCAAGACTAAGATTTTTTTCTGCTTCCATAGATTCTGACGGCAAAGTGGAGCTGGCAGTGATTACGACAGGTACTTCTGAATCACTGAAAAGCCAGTAAAGAAGAGCAGCAGTATACGAAAGATTATAAGTTCCGTGGGTAATTACGATGCCGCTGGCAATTCCGGCGTTTATTCGCAATGCGACTTCTGCAATCAAATCGCCCCAGTTAGAAGGCTCCAGCTCTTCACTAAGATACTGGCCTGCAGAAGAAAACTGAATTGGAGTATCTCTTGCAATTCGTTCCGCAATTGATTTTAAAACATAAGAATCGCCGCTGGAAATGCTTCCATCCTGATGGCGGACAGCAGAAATGGCGCCGCCAGTTGTAATCATATAAATTACGCTGATGTTCAGTTCCCGCTTTAAAAGATTTTTTACAATCTGAGGAACGGCTTTTCCGCCAGTTTCTTTCATTATAAGGCCGGTAAGAAATTCCAATGGAGCCATTTGTCCGCTTTTTAAAATGCGGCACTGTTCTGGATTTTCCTGAATTACTTTTGAAACATAAGGAAGCAAATCTTTTTCACTGCTTAATTCGCTGATATTCAGGGATTTCATCAATTTTTCTGGAGAATGCCCTGATTCAAAACTTGCACGCAGTAATTTTTTTGCAGTTGCGCTATGAATATCACCGGAATCCAGCTTTTTTATAATCCATGCGAAATGGTTTTCTGTTATCTTAGATTTTTCAACAGGAATGGCGGCTCTATTTAAAAGTCGGGTAAGCTCGCTGGCAATCCAGTGTGCGGCATTCAGCGGATTTGCGCCAGCTTTACAGACGTTCTCAAAGAAATCGGCACGGCTTTTTGTGTCACAAAGGAATTCTGCTCTTAGACGGCTAACTCCATACTGCTTTTTAAAACGCAGACGGCGGGCTTCTGGTAATTCAAAATTTTCTGTAGAGAACAAATTCTGTTCCGCAGTTTCAAGATTGATTGTCTGGGGCGGATTAAGATGTTCAAAACGAATCCGCACAATTTCCCGCTCCTGAAAACTTTCTGTGCATGATTTTGCTTCGTTCCAGATGCGGCTTTCACTTGGAACTTTTTCTCCTGCAGAAAGCATGTTTTCCTGGCGGGTAAGCTCGTGGTTTACAGCTTTGCGGGCAAAATTAAAGGAATTTAAATTTCTTAGTTTTACGTAATAATCTGGAAGATTTGGATATTTCGAAAGGGCAACGTAAGCATTGCAGCGGATAAAACCGTCTTTGCTGCTGTCATTGGCAATGTTCAGATACTGAGTAAGCCGTCGCAATTCTTCCAGAAATAAATGAACTTCTTCGCCCAGCTCAAAGCTTGCCGCAGTTCTGATTCTGATGCTTGGATTTCCAGCACAGGAATAGTCCATTCTGGTGTTGCCGTTTGCGTGAGTAAGTCGCCCCAAATCTTCTTCTATGCGTACTTCTTCTATATGAATGGTTTTCTGGTGGCTGTGAAAAAGAATGTTCATTTTTCCGTTATCTGCGATTTTTACAGAATAGCCGGTCAATTCTTTTCCGCTTTCAAGTTTGGAAACAACATTTTTGATATGTTCCACATCAGAAATTGTAGAGATTTTACATTCCAGGGCCTTTGCCAGAATATAAACTTGCTGCAAAACCTGCTGATTTATGCAGATTTTGTGATTTTTTTCACTGGTAAAGAAAACTGAATCAACTGATGGCAGCTGAATTCTGACTTCCACGTAGACAAATGACTGATACATAGAAATTCTCCTTAAAATGTTTGAAAATTATACCGTTTTAATAAAATTTGTGATATACTGTTACAAAATGTTCTCTCCTTGTTATCAGGAGAATTCAGGAGTTTTTGTGAACAAACACGACTTTCCGAAAATCCACTTTTATGATCAGGATTTCGTAGATATTTATAACAAGACTTGGACTATGCTTTCTGACTATTGGATTAATCCAAAGACAGAAGAAAAGACAGCTGATGGATATTTCATTTATCCCTCTGATGGAAAGCTGATAATAGACCAGTTTGAATCAATATTGTCTTCTTTCTTTCTTGTTTATTCAAACAGAAATTATGATGCAAACCTTAATATTGATTATTTCTACGAACGTCAGGAAGAAAATGGTGCAATCAGATGGCGTTATGATGCAAAAACAAATGAACCTGTAATGGACTCTGCAAACCCAGAAGGAGTTGGTCTTCCTTTGTTTGCATGGGCAGAATTCAATCTTTATCACAAATCTGCAAATAAAAAACGCATCAAGGAAATAATGCCAGTTCTTCAGAAATATATTGAATGGATTGATGCAACTTTTAAACAGGAAAATGGTCTTTATGCTGTTCCTGCCTGCGCAAGTACAATGTTTAACGCTCCTCGTGAAAATGCATATTACCCGATTGATTTTAATGCATGTATGGCAATCAACTGCGCTCACATGTCTGCATTGGGTGATATTCTTAACGATAAGGATTTAAGCTTCCAGTACCGAAGAAATTATTTCTCTCTGAAAACCCGCATCAATTCTATGATGTGGGATAATCAGACTGGTTTTTATCACGATTTGGATAAGGACTGTAACCGCCTTCCAGAAAAAACTATTGCCGGATTCTGGGCATTGCTTGCAGAAATTCCAAGTGCAGATAAATCAGAAGCTCTGATTGCTCATTTGAATAATCCAACTACTTTTGGTTCTGAACATCCGTTCCCAACTCTTTCTGCAGACAGTTTTAATTTCCGTGAAAATGGAGAAGGCTTCTGCGGAAGTGTTTATCCAATGTTCAACTTTATGATTATCAAAGGTCTGGAAAAATATCAGAAATATGAGCTGGCCCGAGAATGTTCTATCAGACATTTGTATTTTGTTCTTGAAGGGCTTATGCCGACTGATGAAAATCAGAAAGGTGATTTCTTTGAAGCATACAAGCCTTTGACAGCTCAGAAAGCAACACTGGAAGGTAATGAAAATTATCCAAGAGATCATTTCCTTGCTGCAACAGGTCTTTCTACTATTGCCCTTATGATTGAAAATGTAATTGGACTTTCTATCAGTCTTCCACGTAAGACTGTAGACTGGGTTATTCCAAACCTTGAAATTATGGGTATTGAAAATCTTTCTCTCAAACGAAATCTTATTACAATTTTAAGTAACAAGAGTCCTCGTGGATGGGAAATCCAGATGGAAAGCGAAAAACTTTATTATTTTACAATCAACATCATTGATCAGAAAAAGAAAACTTTGCCAATTCCAAGTGGCAAGTGTTCAATGTTGATTGATAAACTTTAAAATTTTTCAAACTCATATTTAAGTTGAGAATTTAATGATAAATGGCACTTGAAGTTTTGCAGAAATGTGAAATAATAAAAAGTGCTGCTGAATATTATTTTTTCGTATAGAGATGGTTTAGCAGGTAAAGCCATCTCTTTTTTTTATGGGAGATAAGATGGCTGCTCCAGAGGCTGTTATTGAAATTGGTGCAACAGGTGTAAGACTTCTTGTTGCGGAAGTTACAGAAGACAGAAAAAGAAACATTTTAGATCGGGCAGAAATGCCTTATTCTCTTGGTCGGGAAGTTTTTACAACAGGGTCAATTACCCGAGAAACTCAGCTTCAGTGTCTTCATATATTACAGCGTTTTAAAGAGCAGCTTTCTGGCTGGGGAATTGAACCTGGTCAGGCGAATGTAATTGCAACAGCAGCATTCCGAGAGGCAAAAAACAAAGATCCTGTAATGGACAAGATTTTTTCACAGACTGGTTTCCGCGTAAAAGTAATTGATGGAATTGAAGAAAATCGTCTTATGTATCTTGCTGTAACAGAATGTTTTCAGGGAGATGCACCGGACATAAAGAGCGGAAATTCCGTAATTCTGGAAGTAAGCGGCGGTTCAACAGAACTTATGCTTATGAAAAAAGGTAAAATTGCAGGCGCACACAGTCTTCATATTGGTACGGTGCGGCTTGCGCCAAAAATTAAAGGTCAGTCAATTAATCTGGAAGACATTCAGCGGTATGTAGAAGAATACGCAATCAATGCAAAAGGTCTGTTTGAAAGTGAACTTAATATTTCTGAAGTAAATCAGTTTATTGCGGTTGGTGGCGATGCAACTCTGGCGGCTATCAACGCAGGACAGCCGATTTCTACGTGGCTCTGGTCGATTGAGCGGGAAAAATTTGATAGGTTTGTTGATGAAATTCAGCAGTACACTACAGATGAATGTGTTGCCCGATTTAAAATTTCTTACAATGATGCACAAACTCTTCCTGTAAGTCTTTTGATTTACAAGATGTTCATTCATCATACAAATGTTCAGACAATTATTGTTCCAGAAACGAACATCAGAAATGGACTTGTGTACAGTAAAACTGCGGCACCGAGCGAAGAGCTTAAAAAAGAATTCAGTGAACAGATAATTGCCAGTGCAACTAATCTTTTGCGAAAGTATCATGGAGATATATTCCATGCAAAAAATGTAATGCAGAATTCTCTTAAAATTTACGAATGCATGGAAAAAGAACTTTCGCTGGATGAAAGGTCACGCACTCTTCTGGCAGTTTCTGCACTTTTACATGACATTGGGAACTTTATCAATATGAGCAACCATCATGAGCACAGTGAATATATTATTCGCCACTCTGACATTTTTGGTCTGACACGACCAGAAAATATCATAGTTGCAACAATTGCTCATTATCATCGTGGAAAGCAACGGCCGGAAGACAGCGAACAGTTTCAGATTCTTGCCCGCAGTGATAGAATGCAGATTCTTAAACTGACTGCAATTTTACGCATTGCAGATGCCCTGGACAGAAGTCATGGTCAGTCTATCCGGGATTTTTATGTGAAGCTTAAAAATGACAGTCTGATTATTTCTGCAAAGGGAATAAAAAATCTGGCATTGGAACGAATTGCCCTTGCGGAAAAAGGCGAACTTTTTGAATCTGTATTTGGATACAAGGTAATTCTGGTATAGCAGCGTTAGGAGGAGCAGATGGAACCAAGATTTTTTAACAGAGAACTTTCATGGATAGAATTTAATGGTCGTGTACTTCATCAGGCGTTGCGACGGGATCAGCCGCTTTTGGAACGATTGCAGTTTCTTTCTATTGTAACTTCTAATTATGATGAATTTTTTCAGGTGCGGGTTGCATCTGTAAAACGAATGCACATGGCAAATCCTCATACTCTTGATATTTCCGGTCTTACTCCAGAAATGGTGTTAAAGCAGATTTCTGCTCGCAGCCATCAGATTATGAGAATTCAGCATGACTGTCTTAATAATGATTTGCTTCCAGAATTTGCAAAACGAGATATCTGTTACGTAAAGCCAGCAGACTTTAATGCGGCTCAAAGTGATTACGCTTTGAACTTTTTTATGAATGATGTTTATCCTCTTTTAACACCTTTGCGTACAGATACAGAAGTTTTTCCTAACATTACAAACCTTGCGACTTATGCAGCATTTTTGCTTAAACCTATTGCCGGAATCAGAAATGCAAATGAAATATTAAAGGGAAGTGAAGATTCTCCGCGCATTTCCTTTGTTCAGATTCCAAACGGACTTTCGCAGGTAATCTGGCTTCCTGGTGAAAACGGTAAAAAGCAGTTTGCTCTTCTGGAAGAAATTATTGTGCGCTATGGAACTCAGCTTTTTGCAGGTTTTGAAGTTGAGGAAACTTTGCTGTTCAAGATTGCAAGAGATGCAGATTTTGCTGTAGATGAAGATTCTGGAAGCAATTTTGTTGATGCAATGGAACAGGTTCTTGTTCAGCGTCAGAGTTCTTTCCCTGTTCAGATGACCTGCAATCAGACCAGCGAAAAAATTCTTGAATTCCTGAAAGAAAAACTGGAACTTACAGAAGATGATGTTTATCGGGTTGATGACATAATCAATCCAGGTGTTCTTATGGAGCTTAGGGAAATTGATGACGGAAAAATGAGTTTTCCTGAATGGGAACATTTTTATCCTGCGAGTTTGCCTCAGGAAGAGCCTTATTGGGATATACTAAAGCAGAGGGATATTGTTCTTCATGTTCCGTATGAATCTTATGATCCTGTAATCAAATTTATAAGCGATGCGGCAGACGATCCTAGTGTACTTGCGATAAAAATGACTCTTTATAGAACAGGAAAAGATTCTCCGATTGTTGCGGCTCTTGAACGGGCTGCCCGCAATGGAAAACAGGTTGTTGTTCTTGTGGAATTAAAAGCCCGTTTTGATGAAGAACGCAATATTGCCTGGGCAAATCAGCTGGAAAATGCAGGTGTTACTGTAATTTATGGCCTTAAAAATCTAAAGGTTCATGCAAAAATAATTATGGTAATGCGGCGCGAAAACGATACCGTTCGTCGTTACGCTCATCTTGCAACCGGAAATTACAATCCAAAAACTGCAAAGTTATATTCTGATCTTTCGATTTTTACCGGAAACAGCGAAATTGTAAATGATGCAACGCTTTTCTTTAATCTTGTAACCGGATATTCAACATTGCAGTCAATGAAGCAGCTTGATATGGCTCCTGTAACATTGAAAGCAAAACTGCTTTCTATGATTCAGAGGGAAATTGACCGTAGCGATCCAGAGCATCCTGGTCTTATTATGGCTAAAATGAATGCCTTGACCCATGAAGAAGTTATCGAAGCCTTGTACAAAGCGAGTCAGGCTGGTGTAAAGGTTCTTTTGAATGTGCGTGGCGTTTGTATGCTTGTGCCTGGCGTTCCTGGGCTTAGCGAAAATATCAAGGTTATTTCGATTGTAGACAGATATCTTGAACATTCCAGAATTTTTTATTTTCAGAATGGCGGTTCAGACGAAATTTATCTTGCCAGTGCAGACTGGATGTCTCGAAATCTTGATCGCAGAATTGAACTTATGTTCCCGATTATTGATGAACAGGCTTTTGATGAAGTTAAGGAAGTTCTTGAAGTGTATTTTAAGGACAATGTTAATGCACTTGAACTTAAAGAACATGGCGGCTGGTGTGGAATTCCTAGAAATAAAGATGACGAAGATTTTAGAGCACAGGAAACACTGTATAAAAAGTATAAGCATCTTAATGATACGGCATCAAAAGGCACTAAAATTGAATTTGAGGTTCGTCGCAAGGACTAAACTTCATAAGTTTTCCGCATAGTTTTTATCCCAGGAGGCAATATGATAAAATTTGAAATTAAAGTAAAAATGCCTTTTTTATGGGGTAAGGCTGTCTTTAAAAAAGAACACTGGAATCAGATAAATCTTATTGTTGGACCTAACGGTTCAGGAAAAACTCTTCTGGCGGAAGAAATAGCGCATCAGTTTGAAGAAAAAGGCTATACTGTTGAATTCCTGCAATCTGACCGTTCAAACCAGGAAGAACTGCTTTCAAAAATCAAAGAAGATTCTGATTTGCGGGAAAAAATTGAAAGTGTAATTTCAAATATGTTCGGAAAGACAATCCGATTTGAAGAAAATGCTGACGGTTCTGTAATTCCAATGGTAGAAAACAAGGCTCGCGGTGTTGAATACAATCTTAAAGAAGGCGAATGTCACGGACTTAAGGAGATTTTGACTCTGCTTGTGGCGCTGTATGGTCTAAAATCTTCTGTCCTTATTTTAGATGAACCAGAACTGCATCTGCACCCTCAGTTTCAGCTGTTTTTTATGAACGAAATCCGAAAGGTTTCTGTAAGCGAGCCAGACAGAATATTTTTTCTTATAACTCATTCGCCATATTTTATTGATTTGCACTTTGCAGAAGATTTGCTTGGCGTTGTCGTTTGCCATGTAAACAATGTTCCAACCTGTGTGGACAGATTGAGCGAAAAAGATGAAATTCTTTTGCGCAGATTTTTGCCGCGGTTCAATACTTATCACAAGCAGTTCTTTTTTAGCGATAATCAGATTTTTGTTGAAGGTTATACTGACCAGCAGATGTTTACGAATCTTTTGTGCTGCGTAGAAGATCATTATGGTACGGCTGGCACTGGTGTTATTGATGTTGGTGGAAAGGACGAATTGGGCGTTTTCTTTATTGTGTGTTCGCTTTTGGGAACAGACGGGCGAATCATCACAGATTTGGATTCGCTTTTCTGCGGTAAACTGCGGGATGTTGTCTGTGAAGATGAAAGGGCTATAAGCTGGCTGGAAAAGCAGTACGAACGTCAGCTGCCTTTTTACAGAATGCTTTTTACCAAACGAGAAATGGAATCTCCTGTAACTCTGGAAAAATTGATTTATCGTCTTGAATCTTATCTTGTGAATATAGGAAAGTTTGTCTGCGAAGTTGATTTTTGCATCAGTCCAGAAGTTGATATGTTTGTAGAAAAGGTAAAGGCGCTTTACGACAAGTATGAAAAACCTGAAAGTCTGGATACATTCAAGGCTGTTGTTCTGATGGGTGTTCTTAAATTAAAGAGTGAATTGAAAGATATTCTACCTTTGCCGCTGGCAAGTTCAGTTTCTCTTATTATAAATGCAACCTGGCTGATTCTTGCTGCCATAGAAACTGCCAGAGTTTACATCTTGCCTATGGGTTGTATTGAACATTATTACATTCACAGCGACGTGAACTATATGCCAATCAGCGGCAAGGACCGCCTGTTCCACACTGAATTTGAAGCCATGGTCAATGAAAATCCAAAAATTCTGAAAAAGAATTACTCCGAACTGGTAGACATTCTGACCCGCGCTTGTGCAAAGTAAAAGTGGTCATTTATCAACTTGGTATATGAGTGAAGCGAGCTGGCGCAGCTTCTTGATGAATTGAAGATAAATGACCGTACAGGTCATTTATCATCCTGGTACATGTATAATTTCCCTAGGCTTAGATCCGTTTGCAGGTCCTACGATTCCACGCTCTTCCATTTCTTCTACAAGGCGAGCGGCTCGGTTGTAGCCGATGCTAAGGCGACGCTGCAGATAGCTTGCACTGGCTTTTCCAGACTGAATTACAATATCAAGAGCCTGTTCGTAAAGCGGATCGCTTACGCCGTCATTGAAAAGACCAGTTCCTCCGCCACCTTCTTCTTCGTCATCAACAAAGATTTCATCGTCAATGTATTCAGGTTCACCAAGAGTTTTAACGTAATTAACAACACTTTCAACGTCATTGTCGCTTTCAAAAGTTCCCTGAATACGGATAGGATTTGGATCAACTGCAGATGCGTAAAGCATGTCTCCTTTTCCAAGTAGTTTTTCTGCACCAACAGAATCAATGATGATGTTGGAATCTGTGCGGCTGGAAACCATGAATGCAATCCGGCTAGGAATATTTGCTTTAATCAACCCTGTAATAACGTTTACAGATGGTCGCTGAGTTGCAAGAACAAGATGAATACCAACGGCACGGCTCATGGCTGTAAGGCGGGCAACAATACTTTCAAGGTCGCGGCCGCTTGTAGCCATAAGGTCTGCAAATTCATCAATGATTACAACGATGTAAGGCAGTTTTTCTGTACAGATGTTACGTTCTTCAATTCGTTTGTTGTAATTTGAAATGTCGCGAACACCAAGTCCGTCAAGCAATGCGTAACGGCGTTCCATTTCGCAAAGACAATACTGCAATGCCTGAAGAGCCTTTTTTGGTTCTGTGATAACTGGAGTCAAAAGATGAGGAATGTCATTGTAAAGCTTTAATTCAACAACTTTTGGATCAACAAGAATCATCTTAACCTGACGTGGCGAACGCTTGTATAAAATCGAAAGAATAAGAGAGTTTACACAAACAGATTTTCCGGCACCAGTAGCACCTGCAATAAGAAGATGAGGTGTTTTTGCTATGTCGATAATCTGAGATTTACCAAGAATGTCTTTACCAAGAATTACTGGAATCGCCATTTTTGTGTATTCCGGGATGTCCTGTTCAATAATTTCGCGGAAAGAAACGATTGAGCGCTTTTTATTTGGAATTTCAATGCCGACTGCAGCTTTGCCAGGAATTGGAGCAACAATGCGTACACTGCTTGCGGCAAGACTAAGGGCAATATTATCCTGAAGACTTACGATTTTGCTGAGACGTACGCCTGGAGCCGGCACAATTTCAAACATTGTAACAACAGGACCTTTTTTGATGCCTGTAACTTTTGCACTGATGCCAAACTGATCAAGAGTTTCTTCAAGTTTGAAGGCAGCACCTTTAGTTTCTTCGTCAATAATCCAGTACTGGTCGTCTTTATACTGTTCCATTAAATCAGTTGGAACAATGTAAGGTTTTTTAGGTTGAACACGGTGACCTTCCTGCTTTGGTTCTGTGCGGATTGTTGTGCGGGCAGGAGGTTCTGCTGTTTCGTAAGGTGAATTAGATGGGGTTTTGCTTTCAGAAGTCATATTCTGCGCATTAGTTTCGTCAGTTTCGTAAACGGATTCCTGAACTTCTGAATTTGTTCTGGATTCGTATTCTGGTTGAGCAAAGCGGGCTGGTTTTTTACCAGAATTTATCTGTTCCCTTGCATCTTCAGCCATATCTGCAAAAATGTCAGAAGCAATGTCAAAAGTGGAATTTGTCCGGCCAAAATCATCTTCATCAGAATCACTGTATTCTGATTTTTTCTGCTCAGCAGATTCTTCTTCCAGATTTTTTTCATGTTCAAAATTTTCGTCAGTTTCGTCATCGTTAAGTTCGTCGTCATCTTCCTGCGAATCTACAATGTCTTCAAGAAAACTGCGGGATTTCTCAACAGCAGACTTATCTTCATCTTCAGTTTCAGAAATAAGGGTTTGTTCAAGGTCATTCATCTGACGGATGTGAGCCATATTTTCTTTCTTTGACTCAATGTCTTCTTGAGAAAAATCCATGTCTTCTTCAGAATTCATATCGATGTCAAAGAAATCAGGATCTAATTCGTCATTTTTTTTTTGAACCTTCTGATCGATATATTCAGAATCTTCGTAAGGATTTATTTCTCTTGAATGATCTTCGTCATCAGTTTCTGCATCATCTTCAGAAACTGTTTCATCAAACCCGAATTCAGAATAAGGGTCGCTTTCTGGTTCTTCATGGTCATCAAGATTTTCTTCTATAGTGTCATCTGATTCTGTATAAGGATTATCTTCATTTTCGTAATCATCGCCTAGCAAAGATTTTTCTTCGTTTTCTGTAATGCCTGCCTGTGAAATAATTTCATCAGTTGTAGGCCATTCCAGTTCATCTGTTGGAGATGCATCTGGGAAATTAAAATCCTGCACAGTTTCTTCGTTTTCTGGCTGCTGAGGTTCTGGTTTCTGGTTTTCTTCAAGAAGGTCTTCGTTTATTTTATTAAGGGCATCATATTCTTCCTGGGAAATAAGTGGCTTAACTGCTTCATTTTCAGAAGATTCTTCCGGTTCAGTTTCCTGTTCAGTTGAATCAGATTCTTCTTGAATTTCATCATTTACTGTTTCTTCTGCAGGAGTATCAAAAACGTCTGCAAAAGGGTCATTTTCTGGAGCAGGAGGAACAAAATCGTCTGCTGCTTCGTTTTCTTCAGACAGGTTTTCTGAAGAATTCTGTTCTTCAGAAGTAATATCATTTTCAGCAGAATTTTCTTCTGCGTTTTCTTCATCAGAATATTCTTCGTCTTCATCATTTTCATCAGATTCTGCAGAAGAACCGTCTCTGTGGAAAAGAAAATCATTTACTCGGTCTGCGAAAATTCCTGCGGCAAGAATTTCTATTGCCATAAGGAAAAGTCCAACACCAGCTGTCAGAATGATTTTAATAGAAGTAAAATCATCAGGCTCATCCAGCATAGCGATGCAGATTTTTTCGATAATGACAGATGTAAAAAACGGAACAATTGCTGTTAAAAGCCGCATTGATTTGCGGGCTGTCCATTTGGTAGCAAAACATGAGATTCCGGCTACAAAAAGGAACAAAGGAATCAATATGCTTGAAAAACCGTACACAGAAAAAAGAATGTCTCCTAATGTGCAGGCTGCTATATATAGTGGATTATTTGTTCCTGGACCGGCAGGACCAAAATCCATTGGAAGTAATGCGAGTGAAATTGAAAAAAATGCGGCTACAAGAAGTAAAACTGAGCCTGTTGCAATATTTAGTTTATTTGATAGTCTCATACTTCACTTATCGGAAAATTGAAAAAAGAATTTAGTGGGAATTTTAAAAAGTTTTGTGGATTAAAAATGTAAATTACCGATTATTTTAACGATATAATTTGTAACGGAGATTTTATGAAAAAAAATTGTTTTTCTTTTTTGATTTTATTTTTTTTGAATTTTTTATTTTGGGGACAGGAAATTCAGTTTAGATATAATGGTGGACGAAATTATACGCTTGTGGAGCGGACTGATTTGCGGCGTTACGAAAATAATCGTTATGTTGGGCTTTTGAGCCGTGAAATCAGATCTTTTATTTCCAATTATGGTGATTTGTACGAAGGCAGCTTTTATGTTTCTCAGGATACTGTAAGAGCTTCTTTGAGTGTTGCGGATCAGATTCATGATTCTATTCCTTCCAAATTCAGAATCAGTGATGACGGAAATCTTACAATGATAGAAGATTACGGCTATCCAACGTTCAGAAGTTTTCCTGCATTTTCTGCAAACAGAATAAAGCATGGTGATTCGTGGCAGTCTAAGGCAGAAAGGGCGGTTGATCCATTAAATAAAGGCATTGTGACCAAAATTCCTATGTATGTCCAATATACTTATACTGGTGATGAAAATGTTCGTGGTGAAGATGTTTATGTTCTGACTGCAAAGTGGGCAACCCGTTATGGACAGAATATTTATATGGATTTTGGCGGAGACAAGGAATTAAAGCAGGCAATGGGAAGTCACAATGCTACAATGTATGTTAGCAAGGTGACTGGCAATTCCATTGTTGTTCGGGATTCTGTTGATGAAACTTTTGTTTACAATGACGGAAAGGCGGTGACTTTTAAGGGTACAATTTCATTGTTTACGGAATATCCGCCTGCTGTTGACCGCAGCAAAATCATCAGGGCTTTGCAGCGGGTTGCAGCAATTGACGGTGATGAGGCAAAACTGCTGGCTCAGGTGGCAACAAAAACGGATGGGGCGCAGAGCAAGGCTGGTTCAAAGGATGCGGATGTTGCAAAAATATCGTCTGGTTCGCAAAGTTCCCGAGATGCACAATCCACAGCTTATTCGCAGAGCAAGTCCGGTTCGCAAAAATCTGCTAGTTCAAAGCCTTCTGCAGAAAGCATTTCAAAAGCGGTTGCCGCAGTTTCAAAGAGTCTGTCTGATCAGGCGATTGCAGCTGCTTCAAAACCTATAAAAGTTGAAAATACAACGGCAGGAATCAGGCTTACAATTCAGAATTTGCAGTTCAAGCCTGATAGTGCAGAGCTTGTTTCTGGGGAAAGCTCAAGGCTTGACCAGATTGCCTCGGTACTTAGAGAGGTGCCGGAATCTCAATTCCTTGTGGAAGGTCACACAGCCGCTACAGGCAATGAAACTGGCGAAATGGGGCTTTCAGCGTTGCGAGCTCATAAAATCGCAAAAGAACTTTCAAAGCGGGGAATTCCACAGGAAAAATTCATTTGCAAAGGCAGCGGTGCTCACAAACCAGTTGCAGATAACAGCACTCCTGCAGGCAAGGCTGTAAACAGACGCGTAGAAATTACGATTCTGGAATAATTTTATTTCAAAACATTGCAGAATTTATAACATTCCATACGTTATATATTTATAAAATATTTTAAATATGGAGTGAATATGGCAAATGAAATGTCACTAGAAGAAAAATGGGAAAAAGCGTGGTTGGAAAATAATTTTATTTTTTATCATGTTTTTCACAACAATCCGAATCTGTGTAAACAGCTTTTGGAAATTCTTTTAAGAATCAGTATTGACCGCATTGAAATGCACAATGAAGAAACGATTTATGTGGATTATGAATCAAAGGGCGTGCGACTTGATATTTACGCAAAAAATGAAAATCAGGCATTCAATATTGAGATGCAAGTCCTGGATTCAAAAGATCTGCCAAAGCGCAGCCGGTATTATCAGGCTTTAATCGATGTTGACTGCTTAAAGTCAGGTCAGCTTTACAGCACACTTAAAGATTCCTACATCATTTTTATCTGTATGGAAGATATTTTTGGTCAAGGGCTTCCTCTTTATCAGTTTGAAAATTTATGTCTGGAGAACAAAAATCTTTCGTTAGGTGAAAATACACACAAATACTTTTTTATAGCTCCAAACTGTGATAAAATTGAAGACAAGGAACAGTTTGCATTTTTCAAGTTTTTAACAAAACGGGAACAGAACAATAACTTTACAGAACAGCTTGCCCAAATGACTAAAAATGCAAAAATCAATTTGCAGGTGAGGAACAAATATATGGAATACGAACGTTTGAAAGCATACGCAAGATTCGATGGACTTACAGAAGGGCGCGCAGAAGGACTTGCAGAAGGACGTGCAGAGGGGCTTGCAGAAGGACGTGCAGAGGGGCTTGCAGAAGGACGCGCAGAAGAGAAACTAAAAAATGCAATAATTATTGTAAGAGAATTCAATCAAGCGCCAGAAATTGTTGCAGAAAAACTTGGCATTGATTTGGCTGAATTGCAGAAAGCGTTATCTGAGAAATGATGCTGAGTTACAAAGTGGTAAGGTATTAAGAATTAGCGAATAAAACAAAAAAATGCAGGAATTTAAGTTATTTGCTTTTTTTTTACCTTATATCGCCGGTGGTTGAGTCAGTCGAAACCATATATGCTGCGCACGGCTCAACCATCATGGAATAAACTGAATTATCGTGGAATAATTCAATTGTCGCCAAAAATCTCCCGTAAATGTTCCTTTCCCAAAGTTTCAATCGATTCTTTTAATGAAAGATCTTTGTGTTGGGTTTGGAAATTCGCAAGGTCTATGGTAAATCGGTTCATGGAAAAATGCTGGAAAACAAAAAGATTTTTCAGATTCGCGTAAGTTTTTAAAGTTTCACGGTATCTGGAAAAAAGACCTTTTGGCTTAAGTTCGCTGTAACCAACAAGCCAAATTTCCGCATTGATTTTTTCTGCCAGCTCTGCAGTTTTTTGCGCCATCCAGACTTGAGTTTCTTCCAGAAGATTTTTGATTTCCTGGCTTCCGTTTTTAAGCAGATATTTAATCTGATTTGTTTTTGCAGTGTGAACAGGAGTTTTATTCAATATAATTGCGTTTTTTCTGAAATCAATGCCAAGCTCAGGATTTTTTTTGAAAAAGCCTTCTCCTAGTTTACCAGCCTGTCCTACAAGATATTTGTTGTTCTTTAAAAGCTGTTCGTCTTTTCCTGGATTGTCACCAATCACGATGATTTTAATTTCATCATTTTCAGTGATTTCGTCTAAAGCACGGTTATAGACGATTGGAGTTTCAAATGAATAGGATGGAGTTTTTGCATCCTTTGCGGCTTCCTTCTGAAGCTTTAACAATTCCGGGGCTAGAGAATTCCATTCAGTTATTTTTGCTTTAAATTCATTTCTGAAAGCATCAAATGCAATGTATTGTTCCCGAGTCATGATTAGTCCTTTAAATTCCAGTCTGTATTATGAAGAATGTCACTTACAGCTTGCTGTATGCGACGGCTTGATTGTGTACCATATTGCTCACTGCGGCGTATAAAGCCGATGTCGTAAAAGCCCATGATGTTTCCAGCTTTGTGAATTGCAAAGTTGTTGGCGTAACGGCCGCTTTCCAGAACGATTTGCGGAACAAGTCCCATGCCAATTCCCAGCTGTGCAAGGGCGAGAATAGCTTCGTTTCCTTCTGTTTCTGCGGCAATAATCGGCTGAACGTTGCGGCTTTTTGTCCATTCGTCAAAACGGCGGCGGGCAAGCCCAGTTTTTGGCAGGATAAGCGGAATGGAAGAAATAAAGTCCTGTGGCGAGCCTGTTGTAAAATTAAAATTAAAGTTTTTGTTTTTATCTGCAGCAAAAATCAAGGGCGTTTTTCGCAAAGAAATTGTTTCCATATACGAAAGTCCGTCTTCTGGAATTGCGGCAACTGCAAGACCGGCCCGTCCTTCCCGCACTGCAGCAATCGCTCCCGCAGGGTCACCAGTTTCTACTGAAAGTTGAATTCCTGGATATTTTTCTGATAATTTTTTAATAAATAATGGTAGAATTACATAGCATGCAGTAACAGATGCGTAAACATGAAGAGTTCCAGAAATTTTGTTTTTGTCGCCAGAAAATTCTGCCTTTAATTCCGAGAATTGTTCAGTTGTATTTTTTGCAAATTCTGCAAAAAGCTTCCCGTTTGGAGTAAGTTCAACTTTTCTGTTGGAACGGTCAATCAAGTCTGTTCCTGTTTCTTCTTCCAGACGGGTTATGATGCGGCTTAGCGCAGAGGCACTTAAATTGATTTCTTCGGCAGCTTTTGCAAAATGCAAGGTTTTACTTAACGTTACAAAAGCATTTAATTCGTAAAGATTCATAATTGCTTTGCCGATATATTAACATAGACAAAGACTTTTTGACAAATCTGGAGGATATATAAAATGAAAAAAATTATTTGTGCTGTATGTGCAGCAGCTGTTGGTTTTTCAGCATTTGCTTATGATATTACTGCTAATTATCAGATTAAGGGAAATGCAAAAAGTGTTGTAAGGACAGATTATTCTATTGCTTCAAAATTCGGTGAATATTACAGAACTCCAAGTACAAAAGTCGTATATTCTTACGATGAAAACGGTAAGCTTCTTGAATCTTCTGAAATGACTGCAAGAGATGTACTTGTTAATAAAGTTGAAAACAAATACAACGAAGAAGGTCTTCTTGTTGAACAGATAGGATTTGATTCTGAATCTATCATCACATGGAAAGCTGTTTTTAATTACAAGAATGGTCTTAAAAGCGATGTTTCTGAATATGGTTCAGACGGCAATCTTAAGACAAAAGTAATCTATGCATACAACGGTTCAAATGTTTCTGAAGAAAACTGTTACAATGCGGAAGGAACTCTTGTTGGTAAGCTTGTTTATAAATATGAAGGTGATCGTCTTACTGTAGAAGATGAATATTTTGCAGACGGAACCCTTGATACAGAAAAGCAGTATTCATATACAGAAGCAGGAAACAAAGATTCAATCATAACCTTTAGCGGAAATGGCGAAATGATGCTTAAAGAAGTTTTCCGTTACAATACAGAAAATGTTCTTACAGAAATCACAACTTATGGTGCAGATAATAAAGTTGCAAGCCGTACAATTGTAAAGTTTGATGACAAAGGCAATTTTACAAAAATGACAACATATACTGTTTCTAAGAAATTTGGTACAACAGTAAATGAAATGTCTGCAATGACAGAAGTTGCATACGAATACTAATTAGAGCGATAAATCAAGATTAATTTAAACATAACGTGAGGCAAATATGAAATCTATCGGAATTAGACAGGCAGATGGTTCTTTTTATCCGATTTTGGAAGAAGGACAGACAAGTAAAAAAACTCTTGGACTTACAACAGCTAAAGATAATCAGACTCGCGTTATTGTTGATATGTACCGTTCTGCAGATGGCAATATGGCAGAAGCAGAATACGTTGACAGCCTTCAGATTGATAACCTTGTTAAACATCCAAACGGAAGCGCTGAAATCCGATTGAATATTGGTCTTGATGAAAACGGAAAGCTTACGGCAGAACTTATTGACCCGGAAACTGGAGCAACAAGCAATGCCAATGTAACTCTTGTTTCCAGAACTCTGGAAGAACGTCTTGGAACATCATCTGACGACACTGGCGCTTTCGCATCAGGAGCAGTAGCTGGAGCTGTCGCAGCAGTTGCCGGTGGCGGACTTTTGAAGGCTGCAATGGAAAAAGAATCTTCTGAAGAAGTTGCAGCTGAAGAAACAACAGAAATATCTGAAGGCGAAGAAAGTTTTGATTTGCCAGCAGACGAAACTGTTTCAGAAACTGCATCTGATGACAGCGTTTTTGAACTGCCTGATTTTGATACAGACGTTTCAATGCCATCTTTTGATGATGGGGATAAAAACGATGAAGTTTCAGAAAAAATTGACGAGGAAACAGTTTCTGACGAACCTGCGGAAGAATCTGTGGAAGAATCTGTGGCTTTAGATATGCCAGAGGAAGCTGCAGCAGACGAAGCAGTCGCTTTTGATTTACCAGATATATCAGAAAGCGAGCCTGTTGTAGAAGAAACAGCGGATTTTGATTTGCCAGATTTTGAAAATAATACTGTATCATCAGAAGTAACAACTGAAGACACTTTTGATTTGCCAGATTTTGATACAACTCCAACAAAAACTGAAGAAACGATAGAAAATACTGAATCTGAACCTGCAGTCTCTTCTGGTGATGATTTTAATTTTGATTTTCCAGAACCAGCTTCTGATTCAACTGACGTTGGATTTGATTTACCTGCTGTTGGCTTTGATCCAGCAGAAACTTCAGATGAACTTTCGAACAATGATGATATTTTTGGCGACAGTTCATTCCTGGATGATATTCCTGATGAACCAGCACCAGATTCAACTGCAGAAATGATGAAGCATTCAAGCGCTCTTCAGTTTGATGGCCTTTACGACAAGGAAACAATCGAAGGTTCATCTTCTGATTTTGACGACGAGGAGGAAGATGTGTCTAAAAAAACAAAAGTGCCAGTTATTATCTGCATTATTTGTGCAATTATTTGTATTATCGCAACACTTTTAATTCTTTTTGTTGTGCCTTCAAAGTACAATCTTTTGAACAAATATTCATCTGAAAAAGCAGAAGAAACTGCAGTTGAAACAGTGATTGAAGAACCTGCTCCAATTCCAGAGCCAGAGCCTGAACCGGAACCAGAGCCAGAAATAGTTGAAGCAAAAGAAGACGAAATCGTGGTTGTAGAAGAACCTGAAAAAGTTGTTCCAGAGCCACCAAAGGAACCTGAAATTAAACCTGAAGATATTACTTACAAAATTAAATGGGGTGATACACTTTGGGATATTGCAGATGCTTATTATAAAAATCCCTGGAATTACAAGAAAATTGCAAGGTACAATGGAATCCGAAATCCAGATTATATTATTTCCGGAACTTACATAAAAATTCCTGCAAAATAATAAAATTTGAAAAATTATAAAAGCCGATTGCGGATAAATCCAAAATCGGCTATTTTTTTATGTATAAATGAAAAATATTGTAAAATTGTGTTTTTCTGCCGTTACAGGACTTGTTGTTTTTTTTACAGGATGCAAAGTTGACAGCACTTCTTATTATGTTGCTTTACGTCGTCAGTCTGAAGGTAATATGGCAGAAGCTAAAAGACTTTTTTTAAAAACTGCAAAAAATGGACCTTCTTTTGTATCCAGACTGTGTCTTGAAGAATTAACAGCTTTTGGCAATGTAAAGGAACGGTTGCAGGCTTGTGAAAATCTTGTGAATAGTTTTAAAGACGAAAATTCCATGATGATAGCTGTCCGTCAGTATTTTGATGCTGATGAATATGCGAAAATAATTTCATTGACTAACGGGTTAAATCTGGAAACTGCAGATAATTCTCTTATTTATTTACGGTTGGAATCATTGAAGCGAAAAACTGATTCCCGTTTTTTTGATGAAATAAAAACATGGTTTACAACTCGTGCAATTTCTGCGGAACATTATAGACTTTATTGCGATTCTGTAAAAGATGGAACTTTAAAGTCCATGGTCGAATTTCTTGCGATTGCTGATTTTAGAACAGATGTTTACACAAGAAATTATAAGGCTGCTTTTCAGAGTTTTTCAGAGGCCAGAGAAATGCTGCCAATGATTCCGCAGATTGTGTCTGATATGGGAAAAGTTTGTCTTTACGGAAGTGATGCGTTTTATAAAAATGCTATGACTTTTGACAGCATGGCAAAGCAGCTTGCGGGGCGGGATTCAGAATATTATGCTTTTTTTTATGCTGCAAGACTTTATGAAAAAGCTGGAAATTATTTTTCTTATGCTTCAAAGAGATATAAGTCTGCGATGGAATGTGCTAAAAAAGATGAACATTATGATAATGCTTTATGGTATCTTTTAAATCTTGAATTGAAACGTTCTACAGAGCGCGGAATTGAATGTGTAAAAAAATATTGTTCTACATGGAAAAATCCATCTTATTTTGATGATTTTTTTGATACTTTGACACCAATTATGCTTTCTGAAGGTCGCTGGGATTCGTTTCTTTCGTTGTATAAAGCTCTGGATGGTAATGCAACTGACGAAGTTGTTGCAAAACTTGCTTATATTTATGGTCGGCTAGTACAGGAAAAGCTGGCAATGCCAGTTCTTACAGATACTCATGGCAGTGAAGATGATGCAGCTTTTACCCGTGCTCTTACAAGTGGAAACGAACCGTATTATAAAGTAATGGCTATTTATCGGCTTGGTTATGCAGGCGAAACAGAACTGGATGTATTGTGCAATAATAAGGTTGAAGCCGATTATGCAATAGACACAGAAGCAGAAGAAATTCTTTTGAATTATGCAGCCTATGGTTTGCCGGAAAAAATTTATCCATTCTGGCAAAGATTAAGACGTGAAAATAAGAATATTGGATATGAAACTGGCATGAAAATTGCAAGGTTTTTATATGAATGTGGAGAAAACCGCAATGAGTTTTACCCGCAAAGTCTTAGAATTGCGGTAAAGGTTGTTGAAAAAAGCAATAAACCTGTGGATATCGAAGATTTAAAATTAGTATATCCAAGGGATTATAGCTGGATTATAAGTGAAAAATGTAAGAAATATGAAATTCCAGAAGAAATCATGTATGCCCTTGTAAGAAGTGAAAGTTATTTTGCTTCTGATGCTGGAAGTTCTGCAGGAGCAAAAGGCTTGGCTCAGTTAATGAGTGCCACAGCCGCAGATGTTGCCCGCAGAATAAAATATGGAGAATATGATCTTACTAAACCGGAAGACAACCTTGAATTTGGAACATGGTACATAGCAAATTTATATAGTCGTCTTGACCACTTGTGGATGCCGTCGTTTTTTGCGTACAATGTAGGCATTACACCTGTGCGAAGATGGCAGAAAAGTGCCATAATTGAATTTAATAATATCAAGAAATTGCCGGATGATATTTTTCTGGAAACGATTCCGTATTCAGAAACTCGTCAGTATGGCAGAAAATTGGCAAGTGCTTCTGCAATGTATGCATGGCTTTATTACAATAAAACTATTGGAGAAGCGATTGGAGAGATAATAAAGTAAACATTAAAATATGAAAAACTACCAGGAGGTATTAAAATGGCAGATATGGATATTATTGACCGTGTAAAAGAAGCTATTGATATGTTTAGACCACAGCTTCAGGCTGATGGCGGAGATATGGAGTTTGTTTCTATTGATGAACAGAATAGAGTTCATCTTATTTTGCAGGGTGCATGCGGAAGCTGTCCTATGGCAACAATGACATTGAAAATGGGTGTAGAACGTTACATAAAAGATGCTGTTCCAGAAATTACAGAAGTAGTTCAGGACAATGCAAATCCAGACATGATGGAAGGCTTTGGCGACGGTTTTGGCGAATAAAAAAAACGAGGATTATATGAAAATTACAAAAGATTCAATGGTAACACTCCATTACACACTTCATGATGCAGAAGGCAAGGAACTTGATTCTTCTGTTGGAAAAGAACCTTTGCAGTATATTCATGGAAACGGAATGCTTATTCCAGGACTTGAAGCTCAGATGGAAGGGCTTGAAGCTGGAGCAAAACTTCATGCAGTTGTAGAAGCAGCTCAGGCTTATGGCGAATATAACGATAAAATGGTTGTAGAAGTTCCACGAAGCAATTTTGAAGACGGCACACCTGTAGAAGTTGGTATGCAGTTTCAGGCATCTACAGTTGACGGGCAGGTTTGTCTTGTTCGCGTAATTGCAGTTACAGACGAAATTGTTACAGTAGACGCAAATCATGAGCTTGCAGGGAAACAGCTTACATTTGATGTAGAAATTCTTGAAGTACGAGAAGCTACAGAAGATGAACTGAACGGTCTTGGTGGCTGCGGTGGTTGTGGCGGCTGCGGTGGAAGCTGTGGCGGTGATTGCAATTGCGAAGGTGGTTGTGAAGGTGGTTGCGGCGGCTGCAACTAAAAAAAATGCCAGCGGGGCGTTGCGGGGTGTCCCCGCAAGAAGGGGTGGGCGAAGCCAAAGGCTGAGCCCAGGGGAAGGCTTTCCCCTCCTTTTGATTTCCCGAGTTTTAAATTGAAAGAACTTTTTTTAGTTCTTCAAAATTTTCTTCTTTTGATGCATTTTTTACAGGAATTGTTATATCGGCGATATTTTCGTAAATCTCGGTGCGGGCAGCGTAGAATTCGCTGAAAATTTCCCGAGCTTCTTTTTCGTTAGCAGGCTTTCTGTTATTTATGTAAGCTGGAAGTCCTTTCCAGGTACCATCACTAAGACGCATGGCTTTTTTCATTATGCGGTCGCAGGCTGTTTCTTCTGAAACCTGAATATAAACGAATTTTCCAAGATTGCGCAGATGTGTAATGGCAGGGGCATTGTCACAGATTCCGCCACCTGTTGAAACGACAACCTGCTGTCCTTTGTAGGTAAGGGTAAGTTTTTCGCAAATCGCTTCTTCCAGAGCCATAAATGCAACAGGACCGTTTTCGGTGTAGTATTCTCTGGCTGATTTACCAGTATTTTTCTGAATTATTTCATCAACATCAAAGAAAAGGCATTTTAAATAATCTGCCAGAAATCGTCCTTGTGTTGATTTTCCGGAATGTTTGATTCCCATTAAAATGTATGCTTTGTCTGTACTCATGCTAATAGTATAACTTGCAGAATTGCAAAAGTCCACGACCTGCGATATTCTTATTGTGTGATGAATATTTATTTTGCATTAGGTTTGTGTTTTCTTCCATTTGTATTGAGTTTTGCAGGTTTTAAGATTTTTTCTAAAACTGGATTTGGATTGCTTTTGATTGCAAGTCTTCTGGGGCTTGTGGCTGTGTTGCCGATTACATTTCTGCAGTTTTATTTTTCTTTTTTAATACCGACTGGAGCGCTGGAAACTCAAAAAGATGTGGCAAGGCTTTTTATTAAGGTTTTGATTTTTAACGGACTTATTGAAGAGCTTTTGAAAACTTTGCTGATTGCATTTATTCCTGCTAAAAAATTAAAGCTGAATCAGTTTTTGATTTGTTCTATCTTAATGGGGATTTGTCTTGCCAGCTTTGAATCGGCTGTGTATTTTTTGCAGAATATGCAGAGCGCAAATGCTCGTGGCGTTGAACTTTTGTATAATTTGATTTTTATACGCATTTTTACGGCAGATTTAATTCATTCTGCTTGTGCAGGTCTTTGCGGGCTTTTTATCTGGAGTGTCCGGGCAAAATCTGCTGATGGATTGGGAATTGTTTTTGCAGTTTTAATTCACACTGTTTTCAATTTCTTTGGCTACGTTGCAGGTTCCATTCACTGGATAAATATTTTTACAATTCTTTTTGCAATTATTGAATGCCGCGTCCGTTACATTCACCAGATTCCGGAGGAAGCAGCTTCTTCTGAAAACGAAACGATTATTGTTTTCCAGCAGAATGAAGAACCTGGCGACAAACGCAAAAAAATGGATCCTAAAGCTGTAGAAATTTCTCAGACAAAGCCTGCTGACTTTGATAAAACTGTGGAAAGTTCCATGTTATCTGAGAAGGAAAGCAAGAAAAAACGATAGCAGCAGAGTTTTCAGCTGGAATTATTTCCATTATCACTTGTTTGTAAGTTTCGCCGTATTTTCGACGATAATTAAACAAGTTTTTGCAAAAAATGCCAGAAATGATAACTCTGGAGGAAAGCATCATTTCTGGCAAAATCTGCAAATTAGATTTTTAGAATTTTACTGAATAAATTACATCATCTTCTGGAGTTTCTGTACCAGGAAGAATCTTCTGGCAAAGCTTGTTGTCTTTTTCGATTAGGGCAAAATCGTTGTCATTTGCAACACAGATTGTGTTGTCATCCAAAAGCCAAAGTCCTTCCAATTTGTCGTGACCGTAATTGATTGTTGCAACCAGGTCTGTTATCAATTCCTTTTTTACAAAAGTAATTCCAGAATCAAGCAGTTCTGACTGTGTGCACTGTTCCAGTGTTTTTCCGTCAATCAAGATGCCTTTTTCTGCGGTCATGTCACCGTTTACATCTGTTGCGCCATTCAAATTGATTTTGAAAAGGTACTTGTGAGCTTCTTTTTCGCCAGAAAAGTTTCCATCCCGTTCAATTACAATAAATTCATCGTTTGTAAGAGCTGTAATTCCGCAGCAGGAATCTGTTTCTTTGTTCTGCTGATACAGATATTGCCAGGTTTTTCCTGTTGCAATTTCAAACTTTACAATGCGGATAAGGCGGTTGTTTACGATTTCCTTTTTTGAAGGATTGTAAAGTGTGGACTGCATGATTCCAACTAGATATTTTTCGTCTGGAGTTTTTGCAAGGCCTTCCATTCCACGGTTTGCGCGGCGGTTTGCAAGAACAGCTGGGATTTTTCTTCCATTTGTAGTCATTCCGTAAGGACTTATTCTTTCAAGCTCCTTGCCTTTTGCAGAAAAATGAACAATGTGGGGACCGTATTCGTCAGAAACCCAGAACGTTCCGTCTTTCATAGCAACAAGACCTTCGTTATCCAAACCGTATTCATCAAGACCCAGAAGGTTTTCGTTTAAGTCGTAGGCAATTTCACCAGTTGCGCCTTTTCCTTTTGGATTTGGAAGTCCAGTGATTTTCTTTCCGTCTGGTGCTTTTAAACCGATTGTTTTCAAAAGTTTTACGGAACCATCTTTTTTAATCTGAAACAAGCCGATTTCAGGATTGAATTCTGGAACAGGAAACAATTTTCCTTTTCCATTTGCACCTTTGTAGTCGATGTTTGGACCTCGGTCAGTTATCAGGTAAAACTTTGAACTGTCTCCTGGGTAAGCACAGGCATCAGAACCAAATCCGCCTTTACGAACTTCCACTCCATCTTTTGTTATTTTCAATGTTTTGTATGGAACTTTTGCTCCATTTTTGTTTGGTTCATTTTTGGCAGGTTTTGCGTACAGTGCAAATCCACAAATGGAAATAATTGCTGCTATTGCGATTTTTGATTGTAATTTTTTCATGGTTTATCCTTTTTTTAGTCTTTTACAACTTTTGTAAGTTTTGCAAGTTTTTTGTAGATTTCTGTGTTATCGTAAAAGCCTTTGAATTCTTCCTGTCCGGCACCAAGAGCGAATACTGGAACTGGAAGACCTGTATGGCTGTTTGATGTCCAGCCCAAGCCTGACTTAGCGTTAAGGATATGTGTGATTGTGATTGTAAGAGGTTCGTAAGTTCCGTAAATGTCGTATTCCATCTGGCTGCGGTTATTGTCGTTTTTGATTGTCTTTTCGTAAGCTGTCTTAATGCGGCTAAGTTCGTAATCTGTAAGAACCAGACCACCGTTTTTGTTGCTGCCGTCCGCACCTGGCATCTTAAGACCAAAAAGTTTTTCTACATCTTTCATAACGGCTTCAAAGCTTGTGCCGTTCTTTTTGTAAGCAGAAACATAGTCTGAATCAAACTTTGCATAAGAGATTTTCTGGCTGTCCAATGTGCGGAAGAAAAGATTGTAATCTGTTCCTGCATAACCGATTGTAAGACCGCCTGTTTCGTGGTCAGCTGTTACAAGAATAAGTGTTTCTTTTGGATGTTTATTATAGAAGGAAATAGCTTCTTCTACTGCTTCGCTTAAGGCAAGTGTGTCGGCAATTGAAGAGCGGGCATCGTTTGCATGGCAAGCCCAGTCAACTTTTCCGCCTTCTACCATCATGAAAAAGCCTGTTTTGTTATCAAGAACTTCGATTCCTTTGCGAACATAATCCCGTAAAGCCCATTCGCCTTCTTTTCTGTCGTTGTCGTAGCTCATGGAATCTGAGTCGGCAAGAGTTTCTGCTATTACAAGGGCTTTGTCGCCGTTTTTAAGTGCAGCTGCTGATTTCTGATCAAAGCAAACTTTGTAGCCTGCGTTTTTTGCCAGATCATAGATAGATGTTTTATCTTTGTTTTTGTCCTGTGGATCCATAAGTGCACCACCGGCAAAATATTCAAAGTTTGAAGAAACAAGTTCCTGTCCGATTGGGTAATTTGATTTGCGGCTGGCCTGATGTGCGTAAGTTGCAGCTGGTGTTGCGTGATTCAGGTTTACAGTTGAAATTACACCGATTTTGTATTTTTTCTGGTCGCGGAGCTGTTCTGCAATTGTGCGGTATTTAATTTTTTTTGTGATGTCTACATTGATTGACGAAGAATGTGTCTTGTAGCCTGTAAAAATTGATGTTGCTGTGGAAGCGGAATCTGGGGCGAAGCTTGTGGCATCGTAAGTGCTTGCAGATCCTGCAACCGGGAACTGGTAAAAGCTGAGGGCTTTCATTTCTGGGGAGTCAGAAGGGTTTTCAGATTTTTTTACTACATCTACGATTCCGGCGGCATCTTTTCCTGTATAATATGCGGCACTCTGAATCTGCGGGTAGCTCATGCCGTCTCCAATAAATACGAATACATATTTTGGAGTTCCTTTTCCTGTTGCAGGGGCTGTGATTTTTGTTTCTGCATTAAGACTTGCAATTGCAGAAAGACCAATAAGTGCAGATAGAACTGCGCCTGTAAGTTTTGTTTTTTTCATATTGAATTTCTCCTGAAAAAGATTTTTATAGCGTTCTGAGTTAGCGCTACTCAGGGCCAGCAGACGCCCTGAGTAACGGGAATAGTTATGTCCTATTTTTTCAAATCAATGAATGTGCATTTCCAGCTGAGAGGAATTGCAAACTTAGCAAGTTTGTCCGCATCAAAGCTAAGTCGCACACCAGATGTAATGGAACCTAGTTTTTTTGGCAAAGTATAAGTCACGTTTGGATAGATTTCTGTCTGAGTAGAATCTCTTTCGCCAAGCATAGCGGCAATTTTAGCTTTTGTACCAACAGTTACAGAGTCAGAGATTTTATATGATACGTTCATTTTTGAAAGGAATGGAATTAAATCATCATTGCCATCTTTGTAATCTTTTGTTTCTCCGTCATCAATGTATTCATTTCCTAAAGCGGAAATTACATCGGCACTAGCGAAAAGTCCGATTTTTTTGAAGTTATATCCAACGGTTACACTTAAAGCGTTTTTTGCAGGTTTTGTGATAAAGTCTGTGTCTGTAGCGTTGTAAATGTAACCGGCATTCAAAATCAGATTTTCTACCGAGTTAAGACCTGCAAATGCTGCGACAGAAAAATTGTCGCCTGTCATATTCTGGAAAGAAGCTCCTGCTGAAAATACATTCTTAATTCCAAAATTTAAACCTGCATCAAAACCTAGCAAATCCATATCAAGGAAAGTATCATCTGCGCCTTTTAATCCGCTGGCAATTGTAAGATTAATATTTTTCTCTTCTCCGAATGTCCATCCGCTGATTGCACCAAAACCGTTCTGCAAAATGCGTGCATATTTTGGATAGTCATCGCTGGCTACCAGATAACCTGCATCTACTGGAACTTTTGTAAAAAAGTCGTTTCCGGCAATAAGCTGAAACTGATCTACTGGCTTAAAACGTCCGTAACCGCGAAAACGAACAGTGCTGTCTTTTCCGTTCAATTTTGTAGCTCCAAATTCTATACGAATACGGCTGTCAAATTTGCTGACACTTGCATCAAGCTGAAGTCTGTCGCTTACACGAGTTTCGTTGCCGAATTCGTTTTCGTAAGAACCTTCTTCATCTTTTTGATTTTCAAAAACAAATAAATCAGAACCATTAATGTTGTCTGAATCTCCGCCAAAAGTGTTTGTAACTTTGATTGACTGAGCGTTTAATGCTCCGCTTAACAACACTCCAGCTAACATAACTGAAACAATTTTTTTCATTTTTTATCCTTGCCGCCTGCATTTAATTTTTTTATTTTTCTTGCGGCAAGGTCAATTTATTGTCAGTCAATTAAGTTTATTTAAAGAAGTTGTTAAGGATTTGTAAAATAGTGGCACTCGTTGAAACCTTCGGTTGCTACTGGTGTTTTGGTTTGCAAAAATTACGATGTTTTTTTTAATGATTGTCCAGCGTTAACGCAGCCGCTAAACTTAAAGCAAGCGCAAATAAGGCAGGTTAGGGGACACTTCGTTTCAGAGGCCACCGTACAAATAGAAATCCAAAACAATTGGAAACTTCCTGCTGACTTAATCCTGAGATTTTGCAAGCACAGTTCCTGCAATTACCGCTGTTAAAGGCGCAGTCATGGCAAGTCCAAAACTACCTGCGATTGTGTTGATAATTTCTGCTGCTACGATGTTGTTGTTCAGAATGTTGTAAACTGGAGTTCCCTGTGCCATAAAAGTCATAAGTGTTGCAATGCAAGTGCCAGAATATGCAAGAAGCAAAGTTGTTGTCATTGTGCCCATGGCGGCACGGGCAACTGTAAGCCCTGATTTTATGGCTTCTTTTCTGGAAATGCCAGGACAGTTCCGCACAACTTCAGAAACTGCCGAAGTAATGTCCACGCTTAAATCCATTACAGAGCCACTGGCGCCAACACAAACAGAAGCCATAAAAATTTGTGTCAAATTTAAATCCTGAAATCCTGAATACAAAAGGGCTTCTGAATTGGCCATGACTGCACCGTGAATATGGAATGAGCTGGTACAAATTATAGAAAGCACCATGGCAAAAACAATTCCAGACATGGCGCCGCAAAAAGAAGACAGTAGTTTTTTGTCAAAACCGAAAACCAGCGCCAGAATAACAAAAGTCATAATTGCAACTGCGGAAAGTCCCACAAAAATTGGATTGTGGCCTTTAAGAAAAAGGGGAACAAGAATTTTCCACAGAACCAGAATCGTAATTGCAAACGAAAAAACTGAGCGAAATCCCACGCCACGGGCAAAAACCACAAGAAAAACCGCAAAAGCCAGCGCTAAAAGCAGTTCGCCGTCCAGCCGGTAATAATCAATCAGATTTACGGAAATTATTTCACCGTCATAATGATGAACAACTGCCTGCGCTTTGTCTCCGGGGCGAAAAAGCTTATCCTGGGAAAGGGAACCGCCAAGCATGTTCCAGCCTTCTGCAGTCTGCATTTTGAATTTGCCGCTTAAAAAACGCACTGTGCAAACCTGCTGGCCGGTTCGGATAAGCCCTGTGTTTATCAGACTGGAATTGTCCACCGCTTCAACCAGCACCTTACATTTTTCTGCGTCCTTGAACTGCTGGGCGTCTTCAAAACCGGTAGGAAGAGCGAGTAGGGCGGCAATAATCGCAAAGAAAATTAAAATGAAAACCACATTCTTTTTTGATTTTGAAATCATGTGTAAATCCCAAAATATCACTCAATTTGCAAAACTTTATATTTCTGACGGAAAATCTGCGTTGCAACAGCAATATTTATATTCCTTACAGTTCTAAATTCCAAGACAAATTCCAAGAGTCTTTGCCTGCTGCACCAGCTGATCATCCGAAGATATTTTTTTTAGCTTTCCTGCAACTTCATTTAATGGAACTGGTACGATTTTGCCGTTGGTAATGCCTGCCATTACACCAAATTTTTTTTCAAGGATGTAACAGGCAGCAGCTGTACCAACCCGGCTTGCAAGAACTTTATCGTAGGCGCAAGGTTCGCCACCACGCTGACAATGTCCAATTATCTGGACTCTTGTTTCTTTTTCTGGCATTGCTGCCTGCAGCTCAGAAGCAACTCTGTATGCAGCAGAAGGAAATCCTGTCTGTGAAAGTTTAAGTTTCCGCTCTTTTTTAGAAAGCTCTGCAAGTTCTGAAGAATAAGCTCCTTCAGCAACTGCAATGATTGCGTATTTCTTTCCATTTGCCTCGTTGGACTTTAATCTTTCCGTTATTTTTTCAATGTTATACGGAATCTCAGGCAAAAGAATTACATCTGCGCCGCTGGCAATACCTGCGTGCAGTGTAAGCCACCCTGTTTTGTGTCCCATAACTTCAACAATAAAGATGCGCGAATGACTTTTTGCAGTAGACTGAATGTATCGGATGATTTTGGTAGCGATTCCAACTGCTGTCTGAAAACCAAAAGTCATATCTGTTCCATAAATATCGTTATCGATTGTTTTTGGGAGAGTTACAACATTCAGGCCCTTTTCTGAAAGAAGATTAGCAGTTTTATGAGTTCCGTTTCCCCCTAGGATTACAAGACAGTCCAGTTTCAAATCCTTGTAAGTTTCAATCATAGACTGAACTTTATCTATGCCCTCGGAAGTAATCTCTGTAATATGCTTAAAAGGCTCCCGTGAAGAACCTAAAATAGTTCCGCCTTCATCAAGAATTGTTTCAAAATCTTCCTGAAAAAGCTGACGATATTTTTTGTATATAAGACCTTTGAATCCGTCTTCAAAACCAAAAATCTTTATATTCTGTGTTTTTTCAAAAAGAGAAAGCACAACACCTCTCATTGCAGCGTTCAAAGCCTGGCAGTCTCCGCCGCTTGTTAAAATTCCTACATTAAGCATTTATAAACCTCTTCAAAAAAGTATTCCTGACTGTTTACAGGATTTTCATTTATTTTTCTGAATTCATATTTACCTGAAGATTTCAGTTCCCTGCCTTTTGCATCGTCAATAATGCAGGTATCAAAAATATGTTTGATTTTTGAACGAGCTTCTTCATCGTAAATTGGAACTGCAACTTCAACACGACGGATAGTATTGCGGGTCATAAAGTCGGCGCTGGAAATATAAATCTTTTCATCATTTCCCTGACCAAATCTGTAAATTCTGGAATGTTCAAGATAACGACCAACAATGCTTACAACAGAAATGTTTTCCGTAAAACCTTCAATTCCTGGTATAAGACAGCAGATGCCTCTGATAATCAGCTGAATTTTTACTCCCCACTGACTAGCTTCTATCAGTTTGTCGATAATATCTTTGTCTGTAAGCGAATTGATTTTTATGCCCACATATCCGGACCCGCCGTTTTTAACTTTCTGAATTTCATCGTCAATGAATTTAAGAATCTTATTCTGAAGACAATTTGGCGCAACAAGCAAATGTTCAGTTTCTGTAACTGTTTCGCCTTTCATTAAAGCCAGAAAAACTTTTGCAACTTCAGAACCAATATTCTGATTTGCAGTCATCAGCGAAAGGTCTGTGTAAAGCTCAGAAGTTTTTTCATTGTAGTTTCCAGTTCCAATCTGAGTGATGTAGGAAAATCCGTTTTTTGTTTTTTTAGTAATAAGGCATAGCTTTGAATGAACTTTAAAGCTGCCAAGCCCATACACAATCTGACAGCCTGCATCTTCCAGCAGTCTGGACATTTCAATATTGTTGGATTCATCAAAACGAGCTCGAAGTTCTACAACAACAACGACTTCTTTGCCGTTTTCCGCAGCTTCTACAAGAGCTTCGATAATTTTGCTTTTGTATGCTACCCGGTACAAAGTCATTTTTATGGAAACAACATTTTTATCATTGGCCGCTTCATGAAGCATTTCCAGAAAAGCCTTCATGCTGTGAAAAGGATACGCAACAAGCTTGTCTTTTTCTTCAATCTGAGGAATCAGTTTTTTGCGCATATCAAAACACTGGGGATTTCTTGGAAGTCTTCTCTTGTAAAAAAGATGAATGTCAGGATTTTCTTTTTTAAGCCACTTCTGCAAAAGAAAAACAAAAGACAAGTCCAAAGGGGTTCCCACATTGATTATGTGTTCATTTTCTATTCCAACCAGTTTTGCCAGCTGTTTTTTTGTACTGTCATTTATGGGACGGCTTAATTCCATTCTTACTGCGCTGAGCCTGCGGCGTTTTTTAATAAGATGTTCCATGTAATTTCTGTAATCATCTTCTTCATCATCAAGATCAACGGAATCCAGATCCGCATTTCTTGTAATTCTGATAATCGATTTTTCTTTTACAGTATAATTTTCATAAAGCTTAGAAATAAAATGAAGAATCAATTCTTCGCAAAGCATAAAAGTTCCTTTGCGGCCAGGAATTTCAATCAGCCGGCTAAAGACTGGCGAAGAACATGGCACAATTCCCATTTTTGTTTTTCCCATTCTGCTTAAAAGGTGAACAACACCATAAAGCTTCTTGTTATCAAGGAACGGAAATGGCTGCTGTTTTCCCACAATCATTGGCGAAAGGAATGGAGCAATGTTACTGTCAAAATATTCTTCAACAAGATGAGCTTCTATTGCAGACAATTTATTAAAATTAATGATTCTTATTCCTTTTGGTTCAAGTTCGCCCATAAGCTGTTCGTAAATAAAGGATTTTTTTTCTTCCAGAATCTTTACGCGTTCAAGGATTTTTTCCACCTGCTGAGAGCAGTTCATTCCTGTTTTATTGTCAATAAAATCATTTTCATTTTCGTGAATCATTAAAGTGCCAACCCGCACCATAAAAAATTCATCCAGATTTGACTGAAAGATAGATGCAAATGTCAGACGTTCTGCCAAAGGTACATCAGGATTTCCAGCTTCATCAAGGCAGCGTTCATTAAAAGAGAGCCAGCTAAGCTCCCGGTTCATGTAGCAGCTGTTCAAAATTTCAATTATTCCCATTTTTAATTCCTCATTTTTTACCAAAAGTTCCTGAAAAATCACTCTTTTTAAAATGCTGTCTGAAATCTTTATTAGTTCGAATTTCGAATTTTAATTGGAATGCATAAAATTGATTTTTATAATCGCATTTGCATTATGAAAATACTGCCAGTCAGAAAGCGACTGTCAAAACCGC
>ERZ808026.5-NODE-5-length-44319-cov-5.340265_pt1 | contig 44319 bp, 59 predicted proteins | sample MGYA00380182_ERZ808026 | MGnify/ENA primary metagenome ERZ808026 (study PRJEB31490, sample SAMN06133376) | cow dung metagenome | isolation source: H9 | host: cow | place: China: Chengdu | collected 2015-05 ... | reverse complement strand
AAATTATAGCTAATATAAACATGTTTTTCTCTCCTTTACCAGATAAAATAATCGGATACAAACCCGCCGACGGTTAAAAGAATTAGCGTTATCGGGATATAAAATAAAGCGGCCATATTACAATCTCCTTTAATGCTGATTAATAATAGTTACGTCGCCAGGCTTTAGGAAAAAGCACCCGCAGCCGTTTACAGCGCATTCGGTACAATTGCCGGTACAATGGTATTCATACTCAGCCCCGCCGCGATAGGTGTTTTTGCTAGGATCAGCAAAATTAATATGACATTCTGGAATATTGTAGGGATTTGGCATATCCACGCCAGGCGCAGCGGAAAACAGTAAATGCAAATTGCTAGGGATAACAGCACCGGCCGCAGTGGCGGCGTTTACGATTTGATATGCTTTAGTAAAGGCCAAAAATTCACATTTAGGATTTTCAATTGCTACGCGGATCATTCCCATAAAATAATCATGGTTTACGATATCACCGGATACATGCCAGCGGAAAAATCTTTGTGTCTTTACGGCTTTAGAGATCTCATTAAAATAACGGTCGGGATCTGTTAAAAATAGTACATAGTTTTCATTCCAGGCGGTGCGGGTATTTGGGTATTGGTTATAATCCTTTACCGCGTAACAGTATTTACAGCAGCTGTTGCAATTGTGGCACGTTACCACGGGCGGTAAACTGATATTCATTATAGCGCCTAGTTTGCTGTTGCCGGTGCTGATATGAATTTTTACATTTTCCGGTGCGGTGTATTCTCTCCAGTTGGTTACTACCTTGTTAATGGCGGCTGCGGAATTGATCCGGGCTTTAGGTGCTTTTCTACTCATGTTTATTATCTCCTTTATTAATGTATTTGTTTAGGGTTATTATTTACATTTCCAAATATACACTATTTACCTAGAGTTGTCAATAGTAAATTACAAATAAATGTATTTATTTATAAATCTAAACAAATAAGATATGCCGCTTTTTAGTAGTGTGTTACGGGTATACCCTATGTAAATAATGGGTAGCCATGGCGGCCATGGTAGCCGGTCCGGGATCCAGGGCGGCCGGGTCCGGGGTCCCCTGGGGAAATAGGCCCGGCGGGGCCGGGCGGGGTTAGTGGCTCAAATATCCGAGAAAAATAAAAAGGCTTTCGTTTGCAAATATTTCAAACACATCTATTGACAAACGCTTTTATTTGAGTTATTATATAGACAGAAAACAAACAGGGGGTAAACACAATGGCAAACAATATTACATTCGGTTACGTTCGAGTGTCATCTGATGATCAGAATGAGGCTCGGCAGGTCGAGAAGATGCGTGAACTGGGCATCGATGAGAGACACATTTTCATTGATAAGAAGAGCGGTAAGGATTTTGAACGAGAGCAGTATCGTGCCATGATGGCGATGCTTCGTGAGGGAGACCTGGTTTGTATCGCAAGCCTCGATAGATTGGGTCGTAACTATCGTGAGATGGGTCAAGAGTGGGAGACCATCACCAAGGTCAAAAAGGCCGACATCCTTGTTCTCGATATGGCTGATATTCTTGATACCCGGAAAAAGACTGACTTGACCGGCACTCTTATCTCTGATATGGTAGTTAGACTCCTGAGTTATGTTGCGGAGAAAGAGCGTGAGAGCATCAGAGCCAGACAGGCGGAAGGTATTGCCATTGCCAAGGCTCAAGGTAAGTACCAGGGTCGTAAGGCAATTACTGTGGATAAGGAACAGTTTGAAAAGCTATATGCTGAAGTGGTCAGTGGCGAGAGAACCAATCGCTATGTGATGCAGAAGATGGATTTGAAGCCCAACACCTACTATCGCCTGGTGAACGAATACAAGACCAAGACCGGCCAGTGGGCGTTATAATTAAGGAAGGATGACGTACTATGTGGTCGGACTATTTACCAACCAAGCAAAAGGCGGCTGCCACTTTTCTAGATAATGCCACATTGGCTATCCTGGAGTACATTTTAGAAGAAGGTATGGAAGGTGCGCTTGCTCACTTCAAGGGTATTACCGAGGAGGAAATTAAGGTTTTCCCTCATGTTGTGCAGGCACTAAAGGAACGAGGATATTTGACTTCTGAGAAGTCTGATTTAAATAAAAACTAGGAGGTAACATTATGGAAGGTTTTCCTTGTGGTGGATCCATGTATGAGATCATGAGTATGTTTGAGGCATACGATGACATCACCTTTGCGGCAATGGAGTTGATTCTGGAGAAGGGTCCCGATGCCCTGATGTATCAACTGAACTACGATGACATCGAGCGTGTTAAGATGTTCCCCTCCATCTGCAAGAAGGCAATTGAACTTGGCATTCTGACTGAGGAAGAGTTGGCGGGTTGGGATGACGATGAAGAGGAGGAGTAACCTATGAAAAAAGATAACGCTGGCTGCGGATGTTTACTGGTGTTGGGGATAATATTTTTCCCAATCATGCTTCTGAAGGAGCTGGCGAGAATAAGTAATTAACGTGAATAAATTTAGACGGCGCATTATTGCGAGGGAACTAGAGTCCCGAACAGTAATGCGCCGTCTTTTTGTTTTAGGAGGTAAGTTATGAAGAAAATTAATATCCTGGGTACTACATATAAGGTCTATCTGAATGTCCCTACTCACAAGGATCCGCAGTTGGAAGGTCTCTTCGGATATACCAGTTTCCATGATAAGAGAATCGTGGTGGCAGATGTTCGCACCGTCTCTGGATGGGAATCCAGTTCTGATGAGGCTGCGTTTGATACCTACGCGGGTACTGTCCGCCATGAGGTGATCCATGCGTACCTGATGGAAAGTGGACTTGCTGGTTCTTCGAATCCAGTTAACTGCTGGGCATTGAATGAGGAGATGGTTGACTGGTTCGCAATGCAGATGCCGAAGCTGATTAGGACCTTCAATGAACTGGGGGTGTAACTGTGGAGACCCTGCTACAGAAAATTTTCTCAAAAATACAAAAAGACCCGGGAGACATGCAAGCCTACCGGGATCTGTTGAATATTTGCCGGGAAACAATGAAGACAGACATTCCACTGGCCGTGAGATATATGGAAAATCTATCGGATTGGATTGAAGAAATCATACCGAGTATCGATGACATCGGCAAAATGCGAGAGATGTTTGCTTTCCATAGGGAGTTAGTATTTGCCGGTGCCAAAGAGTCTTTCCACCTCTGCCTTTTGGCTGTGGAATGGAATCGTGATCCTGATAAGAAGTTTTACCCGCCCCGAAAGATGGTGCTACGTCAGGTAGTACAAGCACTTCAGGAGTTGGAAGAAGGTAAGCTGGACCTCCTTGCTGTCAGTATGCCTCCCGGCTCCGGTAAGACCACGCTGGCAATATTCTACCTCACATGGATTGCAGGTAGGCATCCCGAGGAACCGTCGCTGACTGGCTCCCACAGTAACTCTTTTGTCCGTGGTGTGTACGATGAGTGTCTGAGAATATTTGATGTTAACGGTGATTACCTCTGGCAGGAAGTATTCCCTGAAACGCAGGTCGTGAATACAAACGCAAAAGATTGCCGTATTGACCTTGGGAAGAGGAAAAGATTTGAAACCTTGCAGTTTACCTCTATCGGTACTGGTAATGCAGGTCTGTATCGTGCCATGCACCTGCTGTACTGTGATGACCTGGTGAGCGGTATCGAGGTGGCACTGAACAAGGAACGTTTGGACAAGCTGTGGGAAACATACACCACTGACCTTCGACAGAGAAAGATTGGCGATCACTGCGGAGAATTGCATATTGCTACCCGTTGGAGTGTCCATGACGTTATTGGTAGGCTGGAATCCATGTACGGCAACAGTCCCAGAGCGAAGTTTATTGTGCTACCGGCGATGAATGAACAGGATGAAAGTAATTTTGATTATGCATATGGTGTTGGTTTTAATACTCAGTTCTATCGCCAGCAGAGAGATATCATGGATGATGCCAGCTGGAGAGCATTGTATCAGAATGAGCCTATCGAAAGAGAAGGTCTGTTGTACCATCAGGATGAACTGCGTAGATATTTTGAACTGCCTGAAGAGGATCCCGATGCCATCATCGGTATCTGTGATACGAAAGATAAGGGTACTGACTACGCTTTTCTGCCGGTGGCATATGTATATGGTCAGAATTATTACATCGAGGACTGCATCTGCGACAATGGCCTACCGGAGATTGTGGATGCCAGATTGGCAGATATTATGGTAAGACACAAAGTGAATCAGTGTAGATTTGAGTCAAACTCTGCCGGTGGTCGTGTCGCTGAGAAGGTGCAGCAGATGGTGAAGGAAAGGGGAGGTATTACCCACATCACCACCAAGTACACCACGGCGAACAAAGAAACAAAAATCATCGTAAATTCGGCGTGGGTGAATGAACATTGCCTCTTCAAGGATGAGTCTCAGTACAAGCGTAACAGCGAATACGGAAAATTCATTAATATGCTTTGTTCCTATACGATGGCTGGTAAGAACAAAAATGACGATACTGCCGATGGTATGGCCATGCTGGCCGAGTATGCACAGAGTCTCGGGGCATCGAAGGTAGAGGTTTTCCAGCGTCCCTGGTAAAAAAGTTTCGAGAAAAACACAATATCTTGTGTTCGAACGCTTGACAAATACCATATGTTGTGCTATACTGTAGACGTACAAATAGATTTTTGCGGCGCATTATTGCGAGAGCCTTTAGGGTTCGAACAGTGATGCGCCGTTTTTATTTTTTTCCGAAAGGAGTTCACTTGGATGCGGAATGATTTCGATCTCATTGTGCATGAGATTTGCGACACAGAAGTGAAGATCTATCCGATCGCTGACGTTCACTTCGGCGCACTGGAACATGACTCCAATGCGTGGAATGCGTTTTGCAACAAGGTAGCAAGTGAACCGAATTCCTACATTATTCTTGCCGGTGACCTGATTAATAACAATCTGCGTTCCTCGGTAGGATCCCCCTGGGATGATCGAGTGCGACCCCGGGAACAGAAGAGGTTGATGGTTGAGTTCTTAGAACCGCTGCGGGACAAAATCCTCTGCTGTGTGTCAGGTAATCATGAGCGTAGAAGTCTCAAGGATGCCGACGACGACCCCACATATGACATCATGACGAAGTTGGATTTGGAAGATATCTATCGTCAGAATGCCGCCTTTATGAAGATTCGCCTCGGTGCGAGAGTTCGTGATGGTGGCGTTGGATATAGAAGTTCCTTCAAATTTGCAGTAACTCATGGTTCCGGTGGTGGCATGACTGGAGCAGCTGTCAATCGTAATGAGAGATGGGGTAATGTTATCGATGGTGTGGACTGCGTGATTGCCGGTCATACCCACAAGGGTGCTGTCACCCGACCTTCTAAGATTGTAATCGATGACACAAATGATGTGGTGTCGATAAAAGATTACGTTGTTCTTTCCTGTGTGTCCTGGCAGAACTTCGGTGCATATCCTCTTCAGCAGATGATGCAACCAACAACGGTTTCCAGGCCACAAAGTATTCGCTTGATTTCCAGACCCAAGGAGATCGAGTTGGTATGGTAATAGATTTTGAGTAAAGGAGGGGTCTAAATGGATACGAGAACCATGTACGGTAGACGAGTAATCACCACCGATGTGGCCGAGATTACCGCTGCGAATGTCGTGGAAGTTCTTGAAGAAGCGATGAAATTGCATGAAAAGAACCGCTCGGAGATTGATTATCTCTGGAAGTATTTCAAGGGTGATCAGCCCATCCTGACTCGTGCTAAGACCGTGAGACCTGAAATCTGTAATCGGATTGTGGAGAATCGCGCCAATGAGATTGTATCCTTCAAGGTTGGTTATCTCTGCGGTGAACCTATCCAGTATGTGGGTAGAAATAGCGATGAGGTGATCACCAAGGGAATTGGTACTCTGAACGAGTACATGTTCCTTGTGGATAAACCCGCTCTCGACCAGGAGGTCGTGGAATGGGGCATGATTTGCGGTACTGCCAACAGAATGGTGCTTGCCAATGACACCTATGAGGCCGGGTCCGATGAGGCTCCGTTTGATATGTTTACACTCGATCCCCGTGATTCCTTTGTGGTCTATTCCAATGAAGTGAAGCGCAGACGGATGATGGGTGTTAAGTACAATACTGATGCTCTCGGCTCCAAAACGTTCTCCGTGTATACCGACAGTCAGTACTTCACAATCAAGGATGGCAAGGTGGTCGAGACCGCTTCCAATGCCCTGGGTACGGTAAACATTTACGAATTTCCCGCCAATAATTCAAGGCTTGGATCTTTCGAAATCGTTCTTCCGCTTCTCGATGCTCTGAATAACATTGAGTCGAACAGAATGGACGGTATCGAACAGTTTGTGCAAGCGTTTGTAAAGTTCATTAATTGCGACATCACCAAGGAAGATTTTGAGGCCCTGAAGGACCTGGGTGCTATCAAGGTCAAGTCTGCCGACGGTCAGCAAGCTGATGTGGATATCGTAAGTAATGAACTGAACCAACAGCAGACTCAGACCCTTAAAGAGGATATTTACAAGGCGATTCTGTCCATCTGTGGTTTACCCAGTATGTCCGATGGTAACACGTCCGATTCGTCCAACAACGGTGCCGTCATTCTGAAGAATGGTTGGCAAGGTGCTGAAACTCGTGCCAAGGACAGTGAGTTGATGTTTAAGCGTTCCGAGAAGGAAGTGCTGAAACTGGTTCTGAAGCTGTGTGATGGTCTGGCAGACCTGAAACTGAAGCTGAAGGACATTGACATGAAGTTCACTCGTCGTAACTACGACAACATCCAGAGTAAGTCTCAGGTGCTGGTGGCTATGCTTCAGCAACCTAAGGTACACCCGCTTCTGGCGTTCACCCATTGTGGTCTCTTCAGCGATCCTGAGAGTGCTTACACTATGAGTAACGAGTATTACGAGGAGCAGATGGCCAAGTGGGAGCCTGTGGAGGTGGATGACGATGATTCCGACAAGGGTGTCGTAAACAAGGAGAAGTCCGATGTACAGACTAGCTGATAAACTTCTGGAGCAGCTGAAGAAATTGATCCGAAGAGAATTCAATCGGTTTGCAATCTTCGGGTTCGATGAGTTGAATACACCCCGGGTTACTCAAGAGACCATCGAGTTGTTCAATCGCCTGATGGAGGAGAACCGGAAGCGATATCTGCAAGTGGCGAGAAAAGCATGCGTCGATGCAAAAGCGCTGGTGCTTGCCGCCGGTTATGAGGACAAGGATGTCCCTATCCCGGATGAAGCGTGGTTGGCAGCCTTTCTGGGAGCGTACAACTTTGTTTCCGGTTATCTGTACGAGCCTGAGGCCGAACGAAAGAGACTGAGATTGGTAGAGCAGATTCTTACTGCCGAGGAATATCAAAATCGTTCTATGTACAACGACAGTCTCAGGCGGGCAGCAAACCTCTGGTGGACCCAGACCTTGCATTATATGCTTGACGCAGTGGATGAGTCGACACTGGATACCTATGAATTTATGGGTATCGAAAAAGTGGAGTGGCACACCAACATTGATGGTCGAGAATGCAAAACCTGCCGGGACCGCAACGGCATGATTTACGACATTGATAAGGTTCCACCCAAAGCACATAGGAATTGCAGGTGCCGTCTGACACCTGTTCCAATAAAGAAATAATCGACAGGGAAGTCGTTAATCGCAAAGATGGGAGACAACCCTAATAAAAACAGAAAATAGAGCAGAGTGAACTGCCTTGTCAAACGCAGGAGGAAACGGTATGAAAATCCAAGATTTGCTGAAAGATGCATACAAAGAAGGTATGACGGTTGAGGAAATCAACGCCGCACTTGCGGATGTAGAGATCCCCGCTGACCAGAGTGCCGAAATCGAACGCCTGAAGGCTGCTCTCACCAAGAGTAACTCCGAGAATGCTGAATGGAAAAAGAAGCATCGTGAGGCTATGTCTGAAGAGGAGCGTAAGGCACAGGAAACCGCTGATCTCATCAAGCAGTTGCAGGAGGAAAATGCAACGCTGACTCGTGAGTCCAATGTATCCAAGCACAAGGCAAGATTCCTTGGCATGGGTTACGAAGAGTCTCTCGCCGGTGAAGCTGCGGTTGCCATGACTGATGGTGACATGGAGAAGCTGTTCTCCTATCAGCAGAAGCATCAGGAGGCACTTGAGAAGAAGATTCGTGCCGACGCACTCAAGAGTACGCCCAAGCCTGTTCCCAATACGGACAACGGTCCTGTCACCCGTGAGCAAATCGCAAAAATGTCCATGGATGAAAGAATCAAGTTTTATCAGGAACATCCCACCGAATATCAAGAAATTTATGGAGGTAATTAATTATGGCTAACACCCCTTATGAAAATTTTTTCCTCGCTTCCATTGTCGAGGATCAGTTTAACTCTCACCTGGATCTGGCCCGCTTCGTAACCGTGGATACTTCTCTCCAGGGTACTGCTGGCATGAAGAAGATCATCAACGTATACTCCGCTACTGACGGCACTGAAGTCCTGGGAATGGGCCAGGGCAATAGTAAGTCCATCACCGCTGGCTTCACCCAGAAAGAGTACGAGATTCTGCTGGCTCAGAACCGCTTCGACTGGCATGATGAGGAAGCCATGAAGGATCCCATGCTGGTTCCCGTGGGCATGAAGCATGCTGGCACTGATCTGTTCAATACCATGAATGCTCACATCTTCGCCGAGTACAAGAAGGGTACTCAGACCGTCGAAGCTTCCGCTCCCAACTTCGATGCCTTTGTTGACGCTGTGGCAAAGATGAACGTGGAGAACGATGAGAACATCGAAATCTTCGCTTTTGTCAACATGAAGAATAAGGCTGCGGTTCGTAAGGCCCTGAAGGACGAACTGAAGTATGTCGAGGCATACGCCCGTGCAGGTTACATCGGTTCCGTTGCCGGTGTCAACATCTACGACAAGCGGGATGCCGAGGATGGCGAAATCATCGTGGCTACCAAGGAAGCTGTCCGTCTGCTGGTTAAGACCGGTACTGAGGTTGAGCAGATCACCAAGAACGCCCGTTCTGAGACTGCCGCCAACGTTCGTAAGAACAGCGCTTTCTCCCGTAAATACTATGTCGCCGCCCTGGACAACGACACCAAGGTGGTCCGCATCCAGCTGGGTGCTTAATTGAAACCAAAAGGAGGCAAGCAACATGACTCAAGCGGAAAAGTTAACGCTACTTAGAGCGATGGTTGGTGAGTCCGATCCTGAGGAGGTGTTGCTTGCCTACCTCAATATCGCCGGTAATAAGATCATCAATCGAGCATACCCCTATGACTCAGAGGTGACTGAGGTCCCCAGACGATACGAGTTCCTTCAGTGTGAAATCGCTGCATACCTACTGAACAAACGGGGTGCAGAAGGTGAAATCAGCCACAGCGAGAACGGCATCTCCCGTTCCTATGAGAGTGCCGACGTGCCTGAGTCTCTGCTCGGTGCTGTCACTCCTATGGTGGGGGTGATCTGATGAGGACATTACGTCGCAATCAAATTCGTATTTTCTACGCTAATTATCGCAGAACCGATCCTCTCAAGGACGAGTATGGGAATCTGACGGGTGAATATGACATCGCTTATGACAACCCCGTGGAAATCAGAGCGAATGTATCCGCTGCCCGTGGTGAGGCCACTACTCGCCAGTTTGGTGAGGATGAAAACTACGACAGAGTCATCGTTATTGATGATCAGAAAGTCCCGATTGATGTATCGACCGTTCTGTGGATCGATACGCTCCCGGAGATCAAAGCGGATGGTAGTACTGATACTCCCTATGATTACATTATCAAACGGGTGGCAACCAGTCTCAACAGCGTTTCTATCGCAGTTAGTAAGGTGAGCGTCACATGAGTAATGTAATTCGGATGAGTATCTCTACCAAAAGCATCGGTCAGGCTATCGCAGAACTCAAGGCGTACCGAGACTCACTAGAGCGTAGGGAAAAGCAGTTACTTGAGGAACTGGCTAACATCGGTCTCAAAGAGGCCCAGGTTAGATTCACCACTGCGATGTATGACGGTGTGAATGATTCTGAGGTCACGCTGAAAACCATTGAGAATGGATATCAAATCGTGGCTGAAGGTAAAGCGGTTGCATTCATTGAGTTCGGTGCAGGTGTTTATTACAACCCTACCGAGCCGTATCCGAATCCCAGACCGGAAGGTATCGTGGGGATCGGTGAGTATGGTAAGGGCTACGGTAAACGTCAAGCGTGGGGATTCAAGAATGAAAGCGATGAACTGGTTATCACACACGGTAACCCGGCGGCAATGCCTATGTGGCATGCAAGCGAAGAGATGCGAAACAATATTTTGAAAATCGCCAAGGAGGTGTTCGGAAAATGATCGACATTGAAAGTCAGGTGTTTGACAGAGTTGCGACACGGACCCGTGAGCAGTTTCCGAACATCTATATGGTGGGTGAATATGTGAAGTCCCCACCTTCTTTCCCGGCCGTATCTCTTGTGGAGATGGACAACGCCACTCGTACTGACACGATTGATAGTGGTTCAAATGAGAATCACGCCAACGTGATGTATGAGGTTAATGTCTACTCCAACAAGGCAACCGGCAAAAAAACTGAGTGTAAAGAGATCATTGAAACCATTGATGCAGAAATGTTGGCACTAGGGTTTGTGAGAGCTACGCTTACTCCCGTTCCCAATATGAACGATTCCACCATCTATCGTATGGTAGGTCGTTATCGTGCAAGCGTTTCCTCTGATAACAAAATCTACAGGAGGTAATTATTATGGCTATTTCTACCTATAAGTCTTTTCTGATGCATAAGAAGAGTTCTACCTGGGAAAAGCTGATCGATATCAAGTCTTTCCCCGACCTGGGTGGCGCACCCGAGCTGTTGGAGACCACCACTCTGTCCGACGGCATGACCACCAACATCATGGGCATTCAGTCCCTGGATGCTCTGGAGTTTGAGTGCAACTACGACCAGGCAAAGTACACCGAACTGAAGGCAATGGAAGGTACTACTACCGATTTCGCTGTCTGGCTGGGTGGTACTGTTTCCGGTGGCGTTGCTACTCCCACTGGCTCCGACGGTAAGTTCGAGTTCAAGGGCCAGCTGTCCGTGTTCGTCAACGGTGGTGGTGTCAATGAGGTTGTCGGCATGACCGTTAGCATTGCCGCTTCTACCCCCATTTCCATGGGTTCCGCAACCTAAAATAATAAAGGAGATTAATTATGAGTAAGCAGCTTAAGTTCGAATATAAAGGTACTGAATACACTCTGGAGTTCACTCGCAGAACTGTAGAGCAGATGGAGCAGGCTGGTTTCATCGCAGATGACGTTAAAACCAAGCCGATGACGATGCTGCCTACTCTGTTCGCCGGTGCATTCAAGGCACATCACAGATTCGTCAAGCCCGATGTCATTGATGAGATCTTCTCTAAGATGACGAACAAGGGTGAACTGATCGGTCGGTTGGCAGAGATGTACAACGAGCCTCTGATGGCGCTGATTGACGATCCTGATGAGTCTTCGGAAAATTTAACCTGGACTCAGAGTTGGTAACTTCCTCAGAGTCCGTCACAGGGGACGGGCAATCCGTCCCCTTTTCAAATAGTTACACCAAAGTATTTTACGATCAGTTTCCTTATTATCTGTCTATCGGCATGACATCGGAACAGTATTGGGACGATGATGCATCTTTGCCTAAGTATTATCGCAAAGCTGATGAGATGAGACGAGAACGCAAAAATCAAGAATTGTGGTTACAAGGCATGTATATCTACGAAGCTTTATGTGATGTATCCCCGATTATGCAAGCGTTCGCTAGAAAGGGTACAAAACCAACCCCGTACACGGATCATCCTTACCCGCTCACCGTAAAAGAGCGAAAAGAAGAAAAGAAGCAGCGTGAAAAACAGGAACGGGATAAAGCCAGACGTTATATGGAAACTCAGATGGCAAAAATCAACAAACTATTTGACTCTAAATAAGAGAGGATGTGAGTATTATGGCTGATATTGAATCTTTGGAATTGCAAATTACTAGTGATTCCAAGAGTGCAAAAGATGGCTTGGATGCTCTTATTGGTACTCTCGATGCATTGAAACTAAAGACCAAAGGTGGTTTAGGATTAGCTACCGTAGCAAATCAGGTTAGCAAAATGGCTACTGCCGCCGGGAAGTTGAATGGTTCTGAAGGGGCAAAGTTAGAGTCTCTCGCAAAGGGACTGACTGCTCTGTCCACGTTGGGTAGTCTCAAGTTGTCTTCCAGTGTAGCAAATCAGATTACGGCAATGGGTACAGCGGTTAAAACTCTGAGTGGTGCTGATTTTTCCAAGGTTCACGACCTCGGAAAGGCAGTACAGTCGTTGACAACCCTGGGTAAGTCGAATCTCGGTTCTATCCTGAATCAGCTTAAGAAACTACCCAGTGTGATGACTGAACTGAGTAAGGTTGATATGAGCGCCTTTAAGGGTAAGATCGACATGCTCGTACAGATCCTCAAACCACTGGCCACAGAGATGGAAAAGGTTGCAACTGGTTTTGGCACTTTCCCAACCAAGATTCAGAAGTATATTGATTCCAGTTCTCAGATACCGTCTACTAATGAGGCTTCTACAAAGTCCTTTTCAAAGATGATGGTTAAGATTACCGCAGTAGCCTATGCCATCAAGAAATCGGTGCAGGTGGTTGCATCGTGGATCAATACTTCTAATCGGTATGTCGAAACACTTAACCTATTCACGGTGTCAATGGGTGAATACGCTAAGTCCGCTAAAGATTATGCTGAGACCGTAAGTGAGGTAATGGGTATTGACCCGGCAACTTGGATGGAAAGTCAGGGTATTTTCATGACCCTTGCAACGGGTTTCGGTATTGCGGGTGACAGAGCGGCTACAATGTCTCAGCAGTTGACTCAGTTGGGTTACGATCTGTCTTCTTTCTTTAACATTAGTGTAGAAGAAGCAATGTCGAAACTGAAGTCTGGTTTCTCCGGTGAGTTGGAACCGCTTCGTAATCTGGGTTATGACTTGTCTCAGGCTAAGTTGGAAGCCATTGCAATGAGCCTTGGTATCGACAAGTCTGTAAGTAGCATGACTCAGGCTGAAAAAGCCCAGCTTCGGTACTATGCCATTATGACTCAGGTGACTACTGCCCAGGGCGATATGGCTAGAACCCTTGAGGCCCCTTCCAATCAGGTGCGAATCTTCAAGGCACAGCTAGAACAGGCATCCAGAGCGTTGGGTGATCTCTTCTTACCGCTTCTGAATAAGATCATACCTTACGCAATTGCTGCGGTTAAGGTGATTCGCCTCTTAGCCAATACCATCGCAAGTTTGTTCGGTGGTGGGGTGAAGGATGTCGGCGAGTCTGTGATGGAAAATTTGACGGTCGGTGCCGGCGATGCGTCGGAAGCTATCGACGAAGCCACCGGAAGTGCAAAGGCGTTGAGAAAGACCCTACTCGGTATCGATGAACTTAATGTCATGTCCGATCCTTCGAGTGGTTCCGGTGGAGCCGGGGCAAGCGTGGGCGGTGGAGGGGGGTTTGAATTTGAACTTCCTACCTATGACTTCATTAGCGATGCTGTTGTAGGTCGTGTTAATGAGATCGTCGAGAAGATGAAGGAATGGCTCGGTTTGACCGACGAAATCAATAGCTGGGAAGATTTCTTCAGCACTCGTCTGGGCGGTATCATTATGCTGATCGGTACTATCGGTACTGGTCTTGCAGCATGGAAGCTCAGCGGACCTCTGATGACCGCTATCGATACGTTGACGTTGTTCCTCCAGGCCGCATCTGGAAATAGAGGTGCATCATCTGCCTTCACATTATTCTTCGGTGAGAAGGCAATGGAAGGTGTCACAAAGTTTATGAGTGTCATTGGTAGCACTCCAATTGGTCAACTGATTCTGGGTTCCGGTGGTTCGTCTATCGCAGCCACTGCCGGTGCTATCGCTGCCGTTGTTGCGGCTGTCGCTGCTTTGGCAGCAGGTCTCGTGTCGGTCTATCTTGAGAGTGAAGACTTCAGACGAGGACTATTCAAACTGTTCGAAGGTATTAAAGAGGTCATTGGTGGAGTAGTAGGTTTTGTCGCAGATATTCTTCGGGGACCCATGGAGTTCTTTGACGCCATCGGAGTCCAACTCGGTGATTTTCTGATCATTGCCGGTGGTTTAGCCCTGTTCGGACCCTGGGGTCTACTCATCGAGGGTGTTGTGTTGGGAATTAAGGCTATCGGTAAGGCAGCTGACGATTCTCTGAAGCCCGTTGATTTGTTCGGTGACGGCATTTCCGAACTTACCGAAAGTAAAGTGAAACCCTTCATCGAGGCGATGGATGAACTCGACCTTGTCACTTCGAGACTGGATTGGGGTAACGCCATTGTTACCGAGGAAGACGTAGCTAACATCGGTGAGAAGCTGAAGGGAATTACGGAGACGATCCTGAATGAACTCGACAGTGACCGGAACAAGGCACTAGCCACGTTGGATCCGCTGAAGTCCGTTATGAGTGAAGACCGTTTTGCCGAACTGACAGACAAAATCGAGGAGTCTTATAAAACTCAGACAGAAAAGGTCGAAACGTGGGAGAATGGCATTAACGCTATTATCGCTACCGCCCAAGCGGAGCGCCGAGGTCTTACTGAGGAGGAAGCGGCTGCCATCGAGACTATCCAGGAGAAGATGAAAGAAACGGGTATCAAGTATCTGTCCGAGTCTGAGACTGAGAGTAATCTGATTCTCCAGCGTTTGAAAGATAATGCTACGCAACTCAGTGCTGAACAGGCATCCGAGATGATCAAAAATGCCATTGTCTCTCGTGATGAGACCATCGCTGCTGCTCATGAGCAGTACGACGGGATCTGCATGGAAGCCCAGAGAATGCTCGACACCGGCACCATCACCAAAGATGAGTATGATGATATCATCGCTGCTGCTGAACAGGCGAGAGATAATACAATCACTGCCGCCGAAGATCAGTACTCTAATATTCTTACTACCGCTAAGAGTAAAATGGGTGAGTATGCCAAGTACATCGATGACAAGACCGGCGAGATCAAGTCTAATTGGCGAGTGCTGTGTGATACGGTATCGACCAAGTGGAGCGAAATGTGGGATAACATCGGGAAGTGGTGGAAGGAAAAAGCAATTCCATTTTTCGGTAAAATGGTTGCCAAATGTCTCGAACTCCAGACAAAAGCGAAAGAATTCCTCGAAAACCTGAAGCGTTCTTTCACTGAGAAATTCGACGAACTCTCAGAGGAAGTCGCAAAGTTCTTTTCTCCCGCTGAGTGGAAAAAGAAGGTCGATGCTGCGATCAAAGCAGTCAAGGATAACTTCAAACTACCGTCTCTGCCCAAGATCGGTTTGAGCGTTACTTACAGTACGGCAGTGTCTAATCTCAAGCGGTTGGTATACGAGGCTCTCGGACTTAGTGGTTGGCCCAGCTTGTCCTGGTACACATATGCAACGGGTGGTTTCCCGTCTACCGGCGAGGCGTTTATCGCCCGGGAAAACGGACCCGAATTGGTCGGTACAATCGGTAACAGAACCGCTGTTGCTAACAACGACCAGATCGTCGATTCTGTATCCCGAGGTGTCTACCAGGCAGTGGTATCTGCTATGGGTAGTTCCAGAGGAGACCAGGTGGTTGAGGCCAAGGTGAACGACAAGGTACTGTTCGAGGTACTCGTGTCTAGAGCAAGACAGGAAACCGTGAGAACAGGACATAATCCGCTGTTAGGAGGTGTGTAAAGATGGCAAAGTTAGATACAGCCGGTGAGTGGAAGGTTAACTCCAGTCCTCTTTACATCCCTTCTGCGGGGATCAAAGTTGAACACACTAACCTCGCTGGATCCTCTTCCGGTAGAACGGAAGATGGTATCATGCACATTGACTGGGTCCGACGTGATATTCGTAAGGTCCATCTGCAATGGAAGGTGCTAACTGCGAGTGAATTGAATTATATCCTGGAGTTGATGCAAGGTAAGGAATTCACCCTTACTTTCAAAGACCGGGGAAGAGTGCAGACCATGTCTGCGTATTCCTCTGAGAGTTCCTACACTTACTACAGTGCTGCTCTTGGAGAAGACATCTACACAGATGTCAGTATCAATGCAATAGAGATGTAAAGGAGGGGTCGATGAGATGTTAAGAAACAAGCTGGTGCGAAGTGATGGCAGTATCATCGACTCCTCTGTCATCATTTCATGTGAATTTACAGAGGAAGTCAATAACAATACCAATCTGGCTGTGGGTGATGTTACGGCATCTGAACTTACAGTTGAGATTTTGTCCACCAATCCCATCCAACAGGATGAGGTCCTCACTTACTCTATTATAGAGGATGGTGTGGAAACGAAAATCGGTGTATTTAAGGCCGAGAAACCCACCGTAGCAACGAGAACCAGCATGCGGTTCTCAGCTTATGATAACATCATCAAAACGGAGAAGCTGTTCTCCGATTGGCTGAGAGCGAATCAGGGTTTATTCCCTATGACGCTTCTGTCACTAGCAGAGTATGCTTGCTCACATTGTGACGTGGTGTTGGTTACCGCAGATTTCCCACATGCTGATTTGCAGGTCGGGGCATTCTATGCTGATGATCTTACTTGTCGGCAGATTTTGTCGTGGGTAGCGGCTATAGCCGGTCGATTTGTACGAGCAAACACAGATGGCGAATTGGAATTCTCTTGGTATGTTGCTACGCCGGGTGTGGTAGTTGCCCCGTCTGAGTCGGTCGTTGATGGGTATATCAACGTGAGAGATGACGGTGCTGGTAACGTATCCCTCCAATCGAAAAATATTGCGGTGAACGATGATGGTGCAGGTAATGTTACTTTGTTGGTAGACGGTTTGTCTGTGGTAACCACTGAAAGCGGCATTACGTTCACCTCGGAGGCGCGTACAATTCCGTTTCTCCGGGATAAATTGTCTTACGAAAATTTTACCACGGATCCAATCGAGCGTGTGCAGATTAATCATTCCGAGGACGATGTGGGTGTTATTTATCCCGAAGATGTCGCCGGTAATTGCTTCACAGTATCCGATAATATGATTCTGGGTGTCGTTAATTATGAGGATGTAACGCGGGTTGCGATGAGTCTTTATTCTCACCTGAAAGACATTACATATGTGCCGTTCAATGTTACGGTCCCCAGGACAATCGTTGTCAGAGCGGGTGATATCGTTTCTATAACGGATGCGAGTGGTAACTCCTTCGCTGGTTATGTGATGAAGATGTCGGTGACACCCAACGGTACAACTTTGACAGCTACTGGTGATAAATCTTATGGTAGCAATGCTGCCGTGGCTTCCGAGAAGTATGGTAACTTAACGGGCAAGATTTTGAGCATCTCTAAGAGCGTGGAAGGTCTTGTAATCAAAAACGAATCGCTTGATGGTAAGCTGAGCGGATTAGAGGTTAATATCGATGGACTCAAAACATACGTCGAGGAATCTTTCGAATCGGGAGATTTCTATGAGAAATTCAAGTCGGAGGTCACACAAACCGCAAAGGACATCACGGCAAGGTTCGAAGATGTGGAAAGTGATATTCGAGAAACCAAGGCTCATATCAAGTCTGGCCTGTTGTACCACAACGATGACGGTACACCTATGTACGGTATCGAAATCGGTCAGAGAACCGAAACCGACGGCGTAGAAACCTTCGATAAGTACGCTCAGTTTACATCGGAGAAGTTAGCATTCTTTGATCAGAGTGGTAACGAGGTTACCCAGGTTGGCGATAAGAAGATGTCTATCACCAATGTTGAAATAACGGGAAGTGCGAACCCGGCTGACGGGGAGTATGGTACCTTTAAGCAAGGTGGCTTTGTGGACATCGCACAGGCCGATGGTAGCATAGTTACCAAGTGGGTAGGAGGTAGTTAAACAATGGCAGTATCTCAAACTCTAACTTTGACCGAGGTAGTTGGTAGTCCTAGTGTGGCAACCAATACGTCACAGGTGCGGATTCTGTGGCAATCGACGCAGACCGGAGAAAGCTATAACGCCTACACGAGAACTGCTAAATACTGGGTCGCCATTAACGGTGGTGCTGGAACTGAATATAGCGTCACCTACACGTTACCGAAAGGAACAACGAAAACTATTCTCGATACTACCATCACCGTTCCTCACAGGGACGATGGTTCGGGAACCGTTACTGTTGCGACGTGGATGGATACGGATATCAGTGCGGGTGTTGTGGAGAAGTCTCAAACGCTTACACTGACAACGATCGCGAGAGCGTCTTTGATCGATGCCGCTGCTAATGTCACCCTTGGAAATGCGTGTAGTGTGAGGTGGACACCTAAATCATCAGCTTTCCGTTATAAGCTGAAGTTTGCATATGGCAGTTGGTCGTATACTACGGGTGTGATCCATCCCAATAAGACATCCGCATACACCTATAGCGGGTATACGATTCCGTTGGATGTGGCGAAGCAGATGTCCAATACCAAAACCGCCAAGATGACCGTAACCCTATATACATATTCTGACAGTGGGGCGACCAAGCAGGTCGGATCCGGGGATTCGGAAACCTTCACTATTACAGTCCCGGATAATAATGCTACGAAACCGGTCGTGTCGATGACGCTGTCACCCATTGGATCACTACCCAGTGCTTTCGCCGGGTTATATATCCAAGGATTGACGCGGGTTAAAGCAAGCATTTCTGCGACCGGAAGCTATCAGTCGGATATCGATAGTTATCGTATGTGGGCAGACGGTGCGTATTATGATTCAGAGACTGACTATACGTCCGATTATTTTTCGAGTTCTGGAAGTAAAACCATATACGGTTATGCCACCGACAAACGAGGTTATACCGGCGAGACCTCACAGAAAATCAATGTCATTTCGTATAGTAGTCCCAAGTTGGAAAATACGTCGGCTATTCGATGCGATAAGAACGGCAACGCTAGCGAAAGTGGTACCTATTTAAAAATCACGGCGAAGAGAAACTACAGCCCTGTGATTGCCAACAACGTACAAAAGAACTTCTGTAAGATTGAGTATCAATGCTTACAGGGTGGTTATCCTTCCACACAGTGGGTCACCATCCTTGACTCCAAATCTCTCAGTAGGGATGAGGTTGTTACCGGGCCACTGCTCGGGGGTGAATTGTCCACGCAGCTGACATATGTGGTGCATATAAAGGCAACTGATGATGTCGGAAGATATGCTGAGACCTTTATCACGGTTCCCACTGAAACGGTCTACTGGCATCGGGACGGCGAAAGAAATGCTCTCGGTCTCGGAAAGTACAACGAGCGGGACAATGCCGTTGACTCTGCGTGGGATTTTTACATGAACGGTCATAGGGTGACCGGCCTCCCCACGCCTGAAGATGCCACTGACGCGGTTCCGCTTGGGTTCCTCCGGGATTACATTGTTGAACAAGGTACGAGCGGTGACTGGGTGTACCGCAAATGGAGTAGCGGTCTTGCTGAGTTGTGGGGCTTTGGTACTGCCACCCGTGAAAACGGGTATGTTCTCTCAAAAGAACTTATCTATCCGTTCGCTTTAACCAGGGCGCTGTGCGGTATCGGTACGCTTAATTCTTACGGGGGTAATAGTGCGGCATCCCTTCCGTGGAATTTAAAACTGGCCTATGGGTCCACGAACTGCAAAATCTGGATCCATGATTCTGGCGGTACTTTTACGACGGATAGCGCTTTAACCGCTTCTGTCTATATCTTTGGCAGATGGAAATGAGGAGTGATGACATATGGGTATATTAAAAACACTTACCGTTAATGGTACGACATACAATGTTACCCCCGTTGTACCAGCGAACAGTATAACCCTGTTGGCTACGGCATGGACGGGTGACGGAGGTTCTTACTCGCAGGTGGTGGAAATCCCGGGGGTAACCGCTCACACAATGGTGGACCTCCAGCTTACGGTAGAGCAGCAGTGTGAATTCCTCGACAAGATTATGACTTTTGTCGCGGAGAACGACTTGGGAGTCGTTACGGTATTTGCCATTGGTGACAAGCCGACCAGCAATTATACTATTCAGGTTACGCTGACGGAGGTCGAAGCCACCGGCAAGATCAGAGGTAATACGGTCGGAACACCGTTACCTCGTACGGATTTCAATCAGACCGATTCGAGTAAGGCCGATTACTTACACGGAAGAGAAAAGATTGTTCAGACCGTCAATGGAGTTGCTCCCGACGAAAACGGCAATGTGAATGCCACTATTCCCGGTTCTGGGGGAAATGTTGATTTGACCGGCTATGTGAAATCCGTCAACGGCATTGCTCCGGATAAAAACGGCAATGTTGTTTTGCCGGGTGGTTCTGGGGAGTCTGGTGGCGTAACCAGTTGGAACGATCTGACGGACAAGCCTTTCTATACCGGAGATCCGGTGGAAACCGAAGTATTCAATCTATCGACAGCACTGTTCCAGGATGATGAGCCTGTATGGGAACAGCTTATGCCGATTGACGATACCACCTATTTATGGGTTAGCCATCCGGAAACTCTTGGGCAAGTATTTGAGGTTGGAAAAGAATACACGGTAGTAATTGATGGAGTGGAACACAAAACTACAGCCATCGATTCTGCTGTACTCCTTGGTGAAGTCGGTCCTGAAGTCGGTCTTGGTGATATTGAATTTCTGCTTTCGGATACCTTACCAGATTCGTTCCAATACGCCATCCATGAGATTGACGATTACGGATATCCGTATTTCCACATCTGGTACAAAGGTGAGACTGCCCCAACAGAATTCAAGGTTCTGGGTATCAAACCGGAAATCGTCAAGATTGACCCGAAGTATCTGCCTGATGGTGGCGTGGGTTATGTCACTGAGGGCGAATACGGTGTTTTAAGGGAATGCACCGTTGAAATTACCGGTATAGGCGATGATGTGTGGGGTGACGAGCATAAGCTCCTTTCCAGAAATCTGGTCCTGGCAGCCGGGGAAACGTATCGTGTCACCGTCAATGGTGTGGTATATGAACGTGTTGCCTATTATGATCCGGATGATGCAACCATTATTTTGGTCGGTGGTGACAGCGATCCGTTCAAACTGCAAAATCAGCATGGTTGGATTTATTTTTATCCGGAAGAAAACGGAACTTATACCGTTAAACTGGAGGGTAAACCTGCACCGGTTTATCATAAAATCGATCCCAGGTTCCTGCCTGATGATATCGTCACTGGTGAGGACCTTGATAATGTTCTGGAAGAGGTGCGGACCATGATTGATGATGCTGTTGGTGGCGGTGGACTAAGCCGGGATGAAGTACAGACCATGATTGACGAAGCGTTGGGCGTGTTTGGCACGATTTCACATGTAGAGGAGGGTTTGTTTTGAGCATTACGTATATAGCAAAAGAAGTTAAAGCCAACCATACGAACAAGCATGAGCCAACCACTGTGCAACATCGTGATTTCTGCTTCGTTAATGGTTCTGCTGATTGGCAGTATCGTGCTTTCGTTCAGCATGATTTTAGCGGTATTCCTATCGGAAGTAAGATTATAAGCGCAAAGTTATACGTTTATGCATTCGACGGTAATGACAGTTACACGGATGGTGGATGCAAGTTTGATATGGTTCTTTCTGAATGGGAAGAAGATTCCATAACGTGGGACACCGAGCCAGACATTGCAAACACTCCTATTCCGGCAGAATGGATAGTTCCCACAATGGATGCTTGGAATAATTGGGATATTACGGAAATTGTTCAACGGTGGATATCTTACGACTACCCCAATAACGGCATTCAGTTTGTCAATAAGAACGAGGACAGTTGGAGAACTAACTGGAGTTTTTATACTCGCAGATATTCCGATGGTGAGTATGCTACCTATATTGAAGTAGAGTATGAACCAGAAAAATACTGGCTCATTACAGACGGCAGAATGGTAGAACTTGCTAACGAGATTAGGCGTATTACTAATTCCGAGGATAAGCTGACCATTCAGCGGATTATGACCGCTCTAAAGAGTGTTACCGGAGACAGTGGTATTTTGTTCAAGAGTGGTATTGGTGCTTTTGTTCCTTTTGATGCATACGGTCAAAAAAATGCATCTGTCACCATTGGTACTGATGCTATCGCAATTACAGGTGGTGACATGGTAGCTTCTAACCGTAGTGCGTTTACCACGGGTTTTATGGACTTGGCTCCTTATAGGAGTTTGCTTGTTAAATACAAATGTTCTATCCAATGCCACGAACCTCGCATCGGAGTTACCGTTGAGAAGATTTCGGGAATTGTTGGTGCTACGTCCGGATATACATGGAGTGCATATGCTGAAATGGTAGCGGATAATGTCGAGCGTGAAGTTGCAATAGATATTAGCGATGTATCAGGTGGTTACATTGCGTATCACGGTGGTGTCATTGCCACTATTACTGAGATGCGTCTTATTCCTATTGCTGATGCTGGTGACATGCCAGAAAACGCACGACTTTATTATGTCGGTTATGCGAATAGTGAACTGAATCTGAGTACGCTTAACTTTGAAAGTAGTGCAGTGGGCTAATTAAAGGAGTGATAATATATGTTTTTGAAAAATTATTATACAGCGATTAGAACGCTTTTTACTGGTTTGCAGATATATTGTACATACACAAACGGGAATGGTTCTAACCTTTCTCCCACCGACGCACCTAGCGTTTTGAGGATTTGTGATGCACTAAGTGCTGTGTCAAATTCAACAAGTGGTTCGGCTGTTGTCGTTGGCTCTGGTACAACACCCCCTAGCGTCACAGATTACAAATTGGAATCGCAGATAACAACTGTGAGTGGTAATGCATCCTATCAAAGAGTTACGGTTGGTGCTACCGACACATTTACCGTTGTAGCCACTATAACAAATACGGGTACTGAGTCAATCACTATTTCGGAAGTCGGATTGCAAATCAAAGCCACCAACAACAAAAATTATATGATTGAACGCACTCTGTTGGAATCTCCTATCACCATTGCCCCCGGTGGTGTCGGTCAGGTAACGTACACCATCTGTGTAAACTACCCGATATAAGCCTATGAAACTAGACTTAGAACCCCGAGAAATCACCATCATTCTGAAAGCATTGAACGAGCTTCCATACAAGGAAGTGGCAGCGCTTATCAGAAAGATTGTGGTGCAAACGGCAGAACAGGAAACTAACAAATAAAGCACTGCCCCTTCGGGGGTGGTGCTATACTAAAGGAGGTATAAACTATGAGTAAGAAAATCTATATCAATCCAGGACATTCCAATGTCGATCCTGGTGCAGTAGGCTTTGAGATTGAGCGTGTTCTCAATGTCAAAACAGCCAACTTCATGAACGAACATCTTTTGGCAAACTACGAATGCCAGACGATGGTCACCGATGGTAAGATCAACAGTACCCATGTGGCATCTGCTGAAGCGAACAAGTGGGGTGCAGATTTATTTGTATCCATCCACAATAACGCTGCCGGTGGTGATGGCTATGAGGCCTTGGTGTACTCCGAAAAGAGAATCGCACTGGGCCAGATTTTTGAGAAGCACGTATTGGCTGCAGGTCAGAACAGCAGAGGCGTGAAACTCCGTCCTGAGTTGAACGTGCTCCGCTTGACCGATATGCCTGCGGTACTGAACGAAGGTGCCTTCGTGGACAACAAGAAGGACATTGAGGACTGGAACGATGATCATGAACTGAAGAAGTTGGGTATCGCCTATGCCGAAGCTGCTGCTGAGTACCTGAAGCTGGAAAAGAAGGTCGCAAAACCTGCACCCACTACCGAACCCGTCAAGCCTATGTACCGTGTGTTCGGTGCCGACGGAAAACAGACCGGTGCATTTCAGGTGGAGTCTTATGCTTTCAACGAGGTAAAGAAGCAGCTGCTGGTCGGTGGCAAGGCAACAATTACCTTGAACGAGAAGTAAGGAAACGACCGGAGGTATAGACCAATGGAAACCATCTGGATTACACTGATTGAGAGTGTACTGACATTCCTCGGCATCTGCGTAACGGTCATTGTATCTAACAAGAAAGCCAACAAGAAGTTGGAGGAGAAGGTAGACAGGCTGGTGGAGCATGACGAGGATCAATATCTTTCAATCCTCAGACTCACCATCATGTCGGAGGAGATGCCCATTTCAGAAAGAATTATCGCCGGTGATAAATACGTCAAGAAAGGCGGCAACGGCGAAGTGAAGAAGTATTATCAGAAAATGCTCGAAGAGCATACCAAATAAGGAGGTAGTACATATGGATATTCTGAAGAATCTAGCAGCCCTTGTGAAAGTCAAGACCATTGTTACTATGGTAGTAATCGCAATCTTTGCGGTTCTGAGCCTCAGAGGTGATATCACACCGGACAATGCGATGATTATTATCTCTATGGTGGTCTCTTTCTACTTCGGCACACAGGCCGAGCGAAAGGCTTAGGAGATTGAGAAAGGGGAGGCTTAATGCCTCCCCATTTTGTTATTGATTTTTCTGAATTATCGTTTATACTAATGATATCAATGGTTCCAGAGATGTACTATCTCGTGTGTTCGGATAAATACGCACACACTAGATAGGTCATGTGGGTAAATTAAATATTGAGCGTAATGCTCAACTTGAAATCGTTAGTTCCTTTAGGTTGGTTCTTGTCTGACACATAGTCAATGTTTTTGATTATGGCTTTCAAGAGCCTATTTTTTTGTTCGATTGTTGCGGTATCATCGTCTATGATGTCGATGGCTGCTTTTAAAGACATGATCTTTTCTTCATAGTCGATGGCTTGTGGTAGGCTCTTCTTCGCCTCTTCAAGCTGTTGGAAGTTTAATGTCATCTTCTCTCTAAGTGCGTTGTTTCTCTCTAGGAACACCTCGTTGGAATATATGCCGGTTTCCAGTAGGTCATACTGTTTGACTTCTTGTTTCTTAAAATCGGCTATCTGTTTCTCCAGTCGGTCGATAAGCTGTCGTTGGATCGTTGATGACTCTCCTTCTCCGCTATTCAGCTTCGCCTCGAGTTCCGGGAGGTGTGCCTCTTGTAATGCGGTCTTAACGGCAGGGACCAAATCTCTGTGTAATAGGGCTTTACCGCAATAGTGTTTGCAGTTGTAGAAATTACTGGCATTGCCTTTGCGAGCATGGTAAATCATAGCATATCCGCAAACGGGGCATCTAAGTATACCGGCGAAAATATTTGAAAGCGGTGATCTAGTTTTCGGTGCTAGATAACCACGCCCTTCGATTCTTTCTTGGGCAAGCAGGAATGTGTCGTGGTCTATAAGAGCCGGGTGTTTACCTTCTACAATAAGCACATCCTCCGGTTTCTGTTTTACTCTCTTGGTTACCTTTTTGCCGTTTTCAAAAACAACGGTCATTTTCTTTCTGCCGAATATTACCTTACCATCGTACTGTACATTTTTGAGCATTACCAGAACGGTCTCTTTTACCCATTCTGTGTGTTTGGGAGGTGGGATCAGCATGCTATTCAATTCGGCGGCTATTTGACCAGGTGTTTTGAAATCCTTGGCGTACCAATTAAATATCATCCGCACAATATCGGCATTTTCGTTTGGTTCTAGAGTGAAATCCTTGCCTATTTTTATTTTGTTATATCCATAGGGTGGGTGTCCTACCACGCAACCTCGAGCGGCGCTTTGGTATCTACCGCGATATAACACCTCTTTTACATATTCAAGGTAATCACGGCCTCTCATAAGTTCATCCTGGAAGAATCTGCGCTCCATTTTATTACTGAGGTCATAGGTCATAACCGGAGTAACAACCAGGGTCCTAGAGTACCTAAAAGTGTCAATCAGCAAATCGCAGTCAGTCAAGCTGCCTCGGGAAAGTCTTTGAGGATCAGCACACGCAACTCCGTCCACATTAGGATCCTCTATTTTTGCCAGTACCTTACGCATTTCCTCTCGTTCGGAAATATCCTCACCACCGGAAACAACTTCTCGGTAAATACAATCCTCCGGGATGGGCCGACCAATCTCTCTTATGAAGTAGTCCTGCAATAGTTTCTCATGCTTTCCTAGAACCTCTTCCACACTTTCGTCTGGGTTATCTGCTCTGGATTTTCTTAGGTACATTAAATATATGCCATCTTTTTTTAGTTGGCCCATTATATCGACTCCTTTCAATCTAAATATTTATCAATGATTTTAGCCTTTCTTTCGTTTTCTTTACGCCAGTATTCAACCTCTTTTTGGAGTTTATCAATCATCTCTGCTGCCACTCGGTCGTTGTGGTCAAGGTAACAAGTATGTTCGCCCACGGGACCAAGAACAACACGTTCAATTCTTATGGCAGTTGACCGCATGATATCATGGTCGGCTTTAACCGCTTCAATCCAGTCCACGGTCTTAATTGAAACGTCTGCTTCTTTTGCTATATAAGCGTTTGACAAGTGAAATACATCACTTACATCACGAATTAACTCGCACCATTCTAATAGGGTCATGTCTCTGGTAGGTAAACCGGCACAAGTATGCCTAAACCGTGGACAGGATAGGCATTTATAATATGGTTTGTTAGATGGGTCTTGTCTTGTTTTCATGTGTTGCCCTCATTTCAATAATATGCTAGGGTTTTCGCCCTAACATATTAGGGTTTTTACCCTCATATGTTTCCGTAAAATCCTGTTATATTAGGGTGGATTTTTTGCTTATGAAATGATAGGCTAATACCAGGTCAGCAATGGCCTATCACAGCGGGTGTGGGGGTAAGCAGTTTGGCGACCAGCGCCCCCACATTCTTAACAGTCCAATAAAGTGGACACAATTCGACAAAATTGTATTGACTATTCGGAAAGTTTTGTCTATACTAATTTTAGAACAACTGTTCGGTATCGTTTATCATGAAAGGGGATTGGGATTGTATGACAAAGAATGAGGAAGAACTTATAACGTTGATTCGTGAAAACGATAAACCGGAACTGGTAGCCAGTTATATGCTTAGTCTTTTCTTAGACTATTTGCATACACACGGCCCATGTCGAGAAAAACCTTTTGCTGATCCTCTGGAATCAGCCTAAAAATGTCAAGCATCATTCGCTCTCCCTCGGTGAGGTTCTGCTCACTGGGGGAGTCTTTCTTTTCATTCTCCATGGGGACATCATATCCCATCAACCACGTCTCACTAACGCGTAACGCTTTGGCAATGAGAAAAATACGGTCCTGTTTGGGTTCGTACGCATCACTCAAATACAGGCTCAATGAACTCTTTGGTATGTTTGTCATCTGTGCCAAATCCGCCTGGCGCATGTCTCTAACCGATAATGCTTTGGCGATCCGTTTCCCACAGGACTCGATTCTTTCACTATACATAATTTGTCACCTCCTCATGCAAGTATGATACCACTAAAGTTTGGAAAAATCAATAGTGTATATACCGATATTGATAAAAAATTCGGAAATTCCAAAATTACCTCTTGACATGATTCGACATATTTGCTATGATGGTGCCATCAAGTTTGGAAAAGCCAAACATAAACAAATTAAAAACGGAAGGAGGTATTCGGGATGAAATTCAATTATTCCAAGTTATTGGGTCGATTTCGGGAATTCGGACTCACACAAAAGGATGTTGCGGCCCACATTGGGATTCGACCCACCACTTTGTCCCTGAAATTGAACAATAAAGCCTTGTTCACTTCAAGTGAGATCGATTCCATTTGCAAGCTGCTGAACATTGCAAAAGAAGATATTGGTATTTATTTTTTTACCGTATAAGTTTGGAAAAACCAAACAAATAGTGAGGTGGTGTAGCATGACTTCCGAATGGACCACCAATGTGCATGAGGGCTACCGCACTAAGGTGCTGAAGGTAGGAAATTGCACCATTGAAATTAACCGCCCCATCCTGACTCCTACGGAGCAGAAGAGGCGAGAAGATCAAGTCATAGAAGCACTGAAATGCTTCGGAAAGGAAATTCAATAATGAGGCATGGGAAATTTGAACGCCTAGAGGTTGCTAAGAAGACCGTCAAGGCGAAATGGGGAATGGTCGTGACCAAGACCGACACCAGAGCAATTTCTATCGGTCTGAAGCGCACGTTGCTGGCACTGATGACGTTGATGACATTCGGCATAGCTGTATTCGGTTTCATCAGAACGGCATCCTCATCTGGTTACGCTGCGGTAGTATTGTTCTTCGCGTCAGTTCTGGTAATGATTGTTTCATTTATTTTCCTGTACGCACAGGGTATCACAAACAAGACTCAGGGAGAAAGCAAGGGTGAGAAATAATGAACGAATTATCTCCTTGCAAAGATTGCGCCGATCGCCACGAAGCATGCCATGGTTCATGTGAGAAATACAAAGAGTGGCGTGATAGATATCAAGCCCAGCAAAAGCACCTTGAGGAACAGAAGTGGCGCTGGTGCCAACCCTGGACTAACTCCAGTGAAAAGATGTTTAGAAGTTACCTGAAACGTGGTCACGGTAAGAAGAAGGGAGGTATTCAATGAGTAATAAGAAAATAGGAAATCAATTTGAATCTGAGTTATGCGAGATCCTCTCCATGTATGGTTTCTGGTGTCACAATCTGGCACAGAACTCAGCGGGGCAACCGGCAGATGTGATCGCAGTGAGAAATCACGAAGCGTACCTGATTGATTGCAAGGTCTGCTCTACGGACAAGGGATTCGCACTTGGCCGCATGGAAGAGAATCAAGATCTGTCTATGAACCTTTGGAACGAATGCGGTAACGGTCAAGGCTGGTTTGCATTTAAGCTACCGACCGATGACATCATCATGGTTCCGCACATTGTCATCAAGGCTCGTCAGAACAGCCAATCCTACCTATCTCCAGGGGAGATATATGGATCGGGCAAGCCTATTGAAAAGTGGGTGATGAAGTGTCGGTAACGATATCAAATGTCATCACGGTGGATTACCCGTCGGCAAAACTGCTGTCATGGTGTACCAAAAATCTTCGCCTCAGGAATCCCGATTACGACAAGAAAGTGCGGATGCACTTCTGGGTCGGCAATACTCCTGAATGGCTGTACCTCTACGAGGTTCGAGGAGACAAGCTGATACTCCCGTTCGGGACACTTCGTCAGCTGGTCCCCATAATCCCAGAAGAGGTGGGTCGCGGTAATAACGTCTTCATTCGGGATTTCCCTGTAGCCGAGAAAGTAGATTACCACTGTGAAGTTCCTCTGTATGACTACCAGCAGAAAGCTGTAGAAGAGGTTTACTGGAAACAGTACGGTATCCTACAGAGTCCCGCCGGTTCCGGTAAAACACAGATGGGTATCGCACTGGTGGCGAAGCTGGGTAAACGTGCCTTGTGGCTAACCCACACGAAGGACCTGCTGACCCAGAGTAAGCAACGTGCCGAACAGTACATGGACCCGGGTCTCATGGGAACGATTACAGAAGGTAAGGTCAACATCGGCAGTGGAATCACTTTCGCCACGGTGCAGACAATGTGCAATCTGGATTTGAGTCAGTACAAGGATTACTGGGATGTCATCATCGTGGATGAGTGTCACAGAGTCGCCGGTACACCCACGGCAGTCAGTCAGTTCTCCAAGGTTCTGAATTCTCTGGCCGCTAGACACAAATACGGTCTGTCGGCAACGGTACACAGATCGGACGGATTGATTCAATCTACCTTCGCACTGTTGGGAGATGTGGTCTACACGGTTCCCACAGAGGCTGTAGCGGACAAGATTATGAAGGTAGGTATCTGTCCTGTTCCAACCGGCATTGGTATTGCCAGAGGCTGTCTGAACCCCGACGGCACACTGAATTACGCCAAACTGATTAGCTACCTCACAGAGAGTGAGGCTCGTAATTCGATGATTATCGGTCAACTCGCCCTTAACCGAGAACATCCATCGCTAGTTCTGTCTGATAGGCTGGGACATCTTGAAACCCTGATGTCGATGCTCCCGGAAGTCATGCAAAAGGATGCAGTAATGGTCAGCGGAAAGATGACCACCAAGAAGGGCAAAGCGGAACGTGAGCAAGCGATTGCAGATATGCGCTCTGGTGCAAAGAAGTATCTGTTCGCTACCTATTCCCTGGCGAAAGAGGGACTCGATATCCCTTGCCTGGAGAGGCTGTACATGGTCACCCCCCAGAAGGATTACGCGGTGATCACACAGTCCATAGGCAGAATCGCCCGGACATCTGAAGGTAAAGCAGATCCCATCTGTTATGACTTCGTAGACGATATCCAATATTTGGTAAAAGCATATAAAAAACGATGTACGACCTATCGGAAGAATGGTTGCTACTTCGTGGAGAGGTGAAAGCATGAATTTTACAATCGGCAGTTTATTTGATGGTTCGGGTGGCTTCCCGTTAGCGGCCACCATGTGCGGTGGCACTCCTAAGTGGAGTTCCGAAATTGAGCCGTATCCAATAGCGGTAACTACGTCCCGATTCCCGGACATCAAGCATCTGGGGAGCGTGACAGACATCAATGGTGCAGAAGTTGAGCCTGTAGATGTCATTACTTTCGGCAGTCCTTGCCAGGACTTGTCGGTAGCTGGTAAGAGAGCCGGTCTGAAGCACGAAGCAAACGGCGATAACGAAACCACACGAAGTGGTCTGTTCATGGAGGCCGTTCGGATTATTAAAGAAATGAGGGAGGCAACAAATGGAGTATATCCAAGATTCGCTCTTTGGGAAAATGTACCCGGAGCATTCAGCAGCAACAAAGGAGAGGACTTCCGAATCGTCCTTGAAGAACTTATCAAAATCGTCGAGCCGACAGCCGTTATGCCTGAGGTTCCGAAAAACGGATGGCCTTATGCCGACAGTTACTGCGGAGACGGATGGAGCATTGCTTACCGAGTTCTTGACGCACAATTCTGGGGAGTCCCCCAGCGTCGCCGTAGAATCTACCTTGTCGCAGATTTTAGAGGTGAATGCGCCGGAAAAGTATCATTTGAGCGCGAAGGCCTGCGAGGGTATTTTGAGACGGGCAGAACGCCGTGGCAAACAGCTACCGGAGATGCTGAATGTGGCTCTGGAGCAACAGATTGCGAGAGAACAGGCGTATTCCCCTACACCTTAAAAATACGCTCTGGTTGCGAAGGTGGCGGCAAGGGTGCGCTGATTCAAACCGATAAGAGTGCCACGCTGGCTACGAACAATGACCAATATCTGTTTCAGCCGGTTGGTATCATCGATAGCATTGGGGGACAGGCAGAGCGAGGTTGGGAAGGGGAAATCTCACCCTGTTTGAAGGCCAGTCATTATAAGTTCGCTCCGTGCGTTGCAATACCTCAATCGGTGTACTCCATCGAAAACCACCCCGCTGATAGCCGTGTGGACATTTGCGAGAGTGGCAAGGTGCAGACCCTCGCCTCCCGTATGGGAACCGGTGGTGGCAATGTGCCGATGATTATGGAATCCCACTTCGATGTCGAAATGGAGGTTGCCACCCGTAAATACGATGTGGGTTTCTTCAATTCGATTGAAAACCAGTCTCCTACTCTACTGGCGAGAAGCTACAAGGACCCCCACCTAGTATCCTACCCTGGGGACGGCATCCACTACATCGTCCGCAGGCTGACCCCTACCGAGTGCGCTCGACTTCAGGGCTTCCCCGACAAATGGGGTCATCCCGATGAGAAGACCGAGTTCACCGATGATGAGAACCAGTTCTGGCTGAATGTCCGTAACACCCACGCAGCTATCAACGACAAGCCCATCAGGGACTACACCAAGGAACAGATGCTCAAGTGGTACAACGGTCTGCACACTGATTCCTCTGAGTACAAGATGTGGGGTAACGGCATTGCTCTCCCGAACGCCCTGTACATGATGCAAGGTATTGCAGAGGTAATGTCCGAGGAAAAGACCGCTCGTAGAAAATGGCTCAATGACCTCTTGGGTGGTTGCCTATGAGGCTCGTTACATATGACTGTGAGGTCTTCGCTCATGACTGGCTGGTGGTCTTCAAGGATTACGAGACCAAACACTTCACAGTCATCCACAACGACAACGCAGCACTGAGAGCGTGTGTTGACGATGATACCGTCTACTGTGGTTTCAACAGTAAGGGATATGACCAATACATTATAAAAGCTATCTGTGCTGGATTCTCCCCGGAAGAGGTCAAGCAGATTAACGACTGGATTATCGCCGGTAATCAGGGCTGGGAATGCCCACTGTTGAGTGGTGTACGCTTCTGGTTCAACAACATCGATATCAAGGATGATATGCAGATGGGTCTTTCCCTCAAGGCTATCGAAGGTCATTTAGGAATGGATATCTGCGAGTCGGAAATCGATTTCACGATCGAGAGGCCGCTCACCACAGAAGAACTGGAATCCACCATATTCTATTGTAAGCATGACGTAGACGCTACCGAGCGAATCATAGACCTTCGGAAGAACTACCTCCAGAACAAGATCAACATCGGTAAGCTGGCGGGTCTGGACGAGGTCAAGGCCATGAGCATGACCAATGCCAAGCTGACTGCGGCGCTCCTAAAGGCCCGTCTCACGGAGCATGACGATGAACGAGCCTATCAGTACCCGGAGAATCTGCGTAGGGAATACATCCCCCAGGAAGTGTTTGAGTTCTTCGACAGAATGAAAGATGACAACCTCACCGACAAGGATGTATTCACAGGCAAGCTGAACATAACTATAGGTGAGTGTCCCGTAACAATCGGATACGGTGGGATCCACGGTGCTATACCGAATTTCATGTGGAAGGAGGTGGTCGATGTATGAGAATTATCCGTAACTACGACGTTGCCTCATACTACTGAACCCGCACCTTATGACCCTATACGGGTACACCTCCCGTAATATCCCGTCCCCCGAGATCTTCTCAGAAGTGCTGGAGAGCAGAATGAAGGCAAAAGCCGCCGGTGATACTGCCACAGCAAATGCTCTTAAGCTGGTAGTTAACACTACCTACGGTGCATCCTTGAATAAGTACAACGACCTCTGCGACCCGTTGATGGGAAGGTCGGTATGCGTCACAGGACAGCTATTCCTACTGGAGTTGGCACAACACCTCTACACAATGGTTGATGACCTCAGAATCGTGCAGCTGAACACCGACGGCATAATGATTGAGTTCGATGACAGTCAGTACGACCAGGTTCAGGAGATCCTCAATGAGTGGCAATCCCGTACGGGATTTGAACTGGAAGAGGATAGCGTTGCTCAGATTGCTCAGAAGGATGTCAACAATTATGTAGAGGTTCAGCCCAGCGGAAAGTTCAAAACCAAAGGTGGCTACCTGGTCAGAGGCATCGCCCCGGCTGGTGCTTTCAATGTAAACAACAACGCCACCATCGTAGCGAAATCCCTGGTGGAGTACTTCGTACACGGCACTCCCCCGGAAGACACCATCAACGCTTGTGATGACATCTTTCAGTTCCAGATCATCGCCAAGGCCGGTGCAAAATACCGGGAGGCATACCACATGGTCGATGCTGTAAAGATCCCGGTGCAGAAGGTCAATCGTATCTATGCAACAAAGGATCCTCGCTACGGAAAGCTGTTCAAGGTGAAAGCTGAGAATGACTCCGAAGCGAAAATCGAAATGCTCCCGGAGCATTGCATCATCGACAATGACAATCATTTAACTATTACCGATGTAGACAAGCAGTTTTACATCGATATGGCAAAGAAGCGCATCAATGATTTTATGGGTATCAAACCCGAAAAGAAAGGTAGGAAAACAAAAATGGCAAATGCAACCCCCAAGAACGTCTATCAGAAGCTGCTGGAGGCCAGAGTTCTCTTCATGGAAGAGGATGTCAAGAAGTCCGGTAAGAACATGAAGATGTCTTACAAATACTTCGAACTCCAGGATATCGTCCCCGTAGCGACCCCCATCTTCCAGAAGGTAGGTCTGCTGCCGGTCACCACGTTTACGGATGATATGGCGATGATGACCATCATCGATATCGACGATCCCTCTGAGCGCATCAACTTCACATCTCCCATGAGAGAGATCGCACCTATCATCAGTAACTCTACCGGCGGCGAGGTCACCAATGCCATCCAGAGACTGGGTTCTGTGGAGACCTACCAGCGTAGATACCTTTACATGGTGGCACTCGATATCGTGGAGTCCGACAGCATCGAGCCTCTCACCGGCGACAATCCTCCTCCCGCACCCAAGCCCACTGCACCCGCCACTCCCGAAAAGAGACAGGAGGTCACCAAGAACCTTACCGACCCCACCGGCAATGCTACCGAGTTGCAGATCAAGGGTCTGAAAGCGGCGATGGCAAAGCTGCTGGCAGCAGATCCCACCAAGGAAGACTTTGTGGCACAGATCGCACTCCAGACCGATGGTCTGACCAAGATCAGCAAGACTGACTGCGAGAAGTTGGTACAGGCAATCACCGCTATGTTGGAGGAAAAGTAATGGCGCATAACAACTGTCAGTATAACCCTGAAGTCGAATGTGACACAGCTAAGTGTGGCAATTGCGGTTGGAATCCTGTAGTTGCGGAGAGAAGACTCCGTACTTACCGGGGGGAACACAAACTCGGCAGTAAGCTGTACAGAATTCCTTTCACCGGCTACTGTGAAGTGTGGGCGGAAACATTGGAAGAGGCTACCCAAAAGGCCGAGAAAGATGAGATGTTCACCGTGATGTACGACTTCGGCGATCCTATTTGTTTGGAAAAGGAGGAAAAGAATGAATTGGATTGACAGTCACCTTGAGGTGACTCCCCCAAAGAAACCCCTTAAAATCACCGGTACGAGATTTGCGGCCATCCTTGGCTATAACAAATGGAGTACCCCGTTCAAGTGTTGGTGTGAGATCACCCGCACATACAAGGAACCGTTTGTAGATACCATCTACACGGCAGCTGGTAAGGTCATCGAACCGAAACAGGCTGAGTACATGAAGACATCCTACGCCATGTACAACCTGAAGACCCCCACTGATATCTTCGGAGAAGATTACTTCAAGAAGACCTGGGGAGACTTCTTCGGAGAGGTGCCGGTGTTTGGTGGCATGTGGGATTACCGTCTCGACGATGAGAACGGCAAGCCTACCACGGTTCTGGAAATGAAAACCACAAAAAGATCCGAGGACTGGGAGGATGATATCCCGGAATACTATGCCCTTCAGGCAGCTCTCTACGCATACTTACTGGGCGTGGATGATGTCATCATGGTAGCATCCTTCCTAGATACCAAGGACTACGAGGAGCCTGAGAAGTTTGTCCCCAGTGCCAATAACACCATCACAGTAGAGTTTAAGGTATCTGAGAGATATCCTAACTTCCACAGGATGGTAACACAGGCCCAGGCATGGTGGAACACCCATGTGGTCACTGGCATCAGCCCTGATTACGATGAGAAGAAAGATGCTGACATCCTCAAGGCATTGCGTACCAACGAACTTCCCGCCGATGCAAATATCGATGCTCTGATCGCCGAAGCTGAAGGTTTGAAAACCGAACTGGAAGCGGTGTATGCCTCTGTAGCTGACAAGGAAAAGCAGCTGAAGGTAGTCACCGAGCAGATCAAAAAGTGTCTCACCGGGGCATTCAGACCGCACGATATTGCCGTTGAACACAAGGGCGGTAAGTTTATCTGGTCCGTGAGCAAGACCGAATCCTATGAACTCGACAAAGCTGCCATCACGGCAGACGGCCTGTTCGACAAATATTCCCGGAAGAAAGAAACCTTCCGTATCAATACCAAATCCATTTAAGGAGGATTATCATGACAGAACACAACGTCACCGATGATGTGAAAACCGCTGCTGAGAAAGAAGTTATCACTCGTGAGGAATTGGTAGAACTTCTCAGATTGGAAACGATCGTGGCGAAATACAAGCTGGGTGCAACATTTAGAGCAAACTTCTATATCTTCCTGATCCAGAATGGTTTTAGCGGCGATGAAGCCCTTGAGGCAATTAAATATATTTGGGAGGAATCTTAAATCATGAGCAAAAATCTGTACTTTTTCTCTGGTACGCTGGCTCGCCCCTACGACTATCTAACCGAAGATGATTGGGTAGCATACGACATCTACACGGAATACCCTGTGGTTGGCATCGCCAAAGTAGTGGGATTTACCAACGAGTTAGGTAGTGACGAAATCGTAGTTAATCTCTACGACGGTGATCGGTTAATTAACCGACATTTCTCCGACATCAAGATCGGCAAAATGAAGAAAATTACAAATCCTATTTTTATGAATATTAAGGAGGACTAATATTATGGCAAGAATTCCTATGACTGGTGGTTTCCAGATGATGGCCGAAGGCGAGCAGGTGCTGAAGATCACCGCCGCTGAGTACGATGAGGATTTTGGCAAGGCTATTTTTACCCTGACAAACGCCAAGGGTCAGACCTGCCAGGAACGCTTCAGTCTGCTGAATCAGGACGGTTCCCCTAATGAGAAGGCCCTGGGTGCATTCAGTTTCTTCGCCAAAACGGCTATGAACGATTTTGACTTGGAGGATGTCGATCCCGAGGAACTGGTCGGTCACTACCTCAAGGCAGAGGTAATCCACAACAAGGTTCCTTCCACCAAGGATCCCACCAAGATGATGACTTTCGTCAACCTCGGTAGCAAGAGTCCCGCCGACGGTTTTGAAGGTGTACCGGCATCACCTGCACACAAGGCATCCGGACTGGACCTCGCTGCCCTGTTAGGTAAGTAATCTTATATGGGTGGGGATCTAATCCCCACCTTATACCAATGCATAATTATTCATTTTATATGCAGAAAGGATGCGATTCCAGTGGCTATTTTAGATAGCGGAGAAAGAACGGTGTTCCCGAACGGGAGCCAAAGAGATATGCATGAAGGCAAGGGGGATATGATTTCCGTACCTTGGGAGGCGATACTGAGACTGTCCAAGCACTACGAAGAAGGTGCCAAGAAGTACAAGAGATGGAATTACCGGGGACTCCCGGTGTCTAGTTTTATCGATTCCGCATGTAGGCACCTGGCTAAGTACCAGTGTGGTTGTGATGACGAAGACCACCTCGCCGCCGCAGCATTCAACATTCTGGGTGCGATGTTGGTTGAGAACATTACCCCGGAACTGCAAGACCTTCCTCTCCGAGAAGGTAAAAACACCTTTAACTATTTCCAGGAGGAAGTATGACGAAGAAGCAATACGCTTGCATCATGCGAACCAAATCCGTCATAGAGGAAATCCGTCACTTGGCAGTTATGGCATCTGATGAATACGGTAATTATGACGGCGTGTGGCAGAAGCTGATCAACATTGAGAAAATATGCGAGACATGGCAAGACGAGTTCGGAGATACCGATCCGAATTGGAAACCATAATACAAGGAGAAATGACTATGATTGTTACGTTGGTTCAGGCAACACCGAACCCGGTGGAAACCATCGCTCAGATTGCGTCTATCTGTTATGATAGCGATCCTAAGGACCCTATGGCTCTGGTAAAGCATCTTTACCGAAACGGTCACATGTCAGTCATGGAGCATATCTACTTTACCTTCCGAATCGAAGGTATTTCCCGGGCCTGTTCTCATCAGCTGGTGAGACACCGGCATTGCAGCTTCACTCAGCGGAGTCAGCGGTACTGCTCGGAGGACGGTTTTGAGTATGTGACTCCCGACACCATCAATTCGATTGATATGAGTTACGATATGGAACGACTCAATAATCTGTATCGCCATTATCAATCCCATGGGGTTCCCAATGAGGATGCTCGGTACATTCTTCCTAACGCCTGTGCCACTTCACTGTACCTCTCTTGTAATCTCCGGGAACTGATCCACATGGCCAATGAGCGCCTCTGCACTAGAGCGCAGTGGGAGATTCGGGACCTAGTTTGGGAGATGTGCGACCTGGTGGATCCCCAGTTGCAATTCATGCTCGTACCAAAATGTAAAAGTGGCAGAATTATCTGTAACACCCCCTGTGGAGGTAAAAAATGAATTTTAAGAAGTTCCGGGGTCAGATCTTCGGTGTTGAATTCCATCCCAAGGAACAACAGGCCATAACTGCTGAGATAGATCGACAGCTGATCAAACGGCACAAGCAATTCGCTGATGACGTGGATTATATGATTCTGAAAATCCTCCATGATCACTTCGGATTCGGCCCGGCTCGACTCAGACGCTTCTATGACCACTTCACCGAAGACAATGCCGAATTGATACAACGCTATGAGATGGCCGACGCAGGTGTATATATTGCCCGTGAGGAAATGAATGCCATCGGCTGTAATATCGAAGAATGGAACAAAGAAGGGAGCGAATAGATTGAAACCTCATTATTCAGAATTTGTGAGGCACTGCCTCAGATTTTATATAAAAACCCTGGACGAAGGTCACGGTGGTCAACCGATTTTCAGGAGTGACGCGGAACGTGCCAACTGGGCAGCATGTCACATTGTGCTGAATGGTTTCTCCGAGAAGGATTTGGATATGATCTGCCATCTCTATCGCCCCGGCGATACCATTGCAGATAAGATTTATGAGTTATCGAAGAGTAACCGTGTTTCCCAGGATACCATCTGGTCTCTCATCAACACTGTTGAGAGAAAGATTGCCAAACAAAGGGGATTGGTATGATGTACAATAACATCCCGGAAGAACTGCAAAGGCTGAATCAATGGGTGTGTGCTAAAGAGGGTAGCAAAGTACCTATGCAAGCTAGGAATCCATTCCCGGCCTCTTCCACCAACCCCGCTACATGGTCATCCTTCGAGGAGGCCGTATTTGCTGTAGAATCTGGGTTCTATGACTACATCGGGTTTGTGTTCAACGATAACGGCATTGTAGGAATCGACATTGACGATGGCTTTGATGAGGATGGCATCTTGTCCGACCTGGCGCACGACATCATTAGCAAATGCCAAAGCTATACCGAACGATCCAAGAGCGGTAGAGGCTACCACATCTTCGTAAGGGGTGACATCCCGTTTAAAGGGAAGAACAATCTTGCGGGCGTGGAGGTCTATAAGGCGGCTCGATTCTTCATAATGACCGGCGACTTGACGATGCCTTACCTACACATTCGTGAGAACCAACCCGCCCTGGATCATATAGTGGACAAGTACTTCCCCGAAACACGGGAGAAAAAAGCCACGACTGTCACACCTCGCATTTACAACCCCGAATGGGAGTGTCCCAAAGGTAGCAAGCGTGTCAGAATCAAACCTAACTATCCTGTGATCCCGGACGGTTGCAGAAACATCTGCCTGACATCCCTTGCGGGTATGATGCATTCCATAGGTTACACCAAGGGGCAAATTTACCGGGAATTACAGTATGCCAACCGTACGGCATGCAAGCCCCCGCTGGATGATGGTGAATTGAAAGCTATCTGTAACAGCGTTACTCGGTATGTAAGATAATCCGGAGGTGAAATGAATGGCTAACGCCGATAATAAACTACCTAAAAATATGTTTTATAGCATGATCCTCGACGAGGAGCAGATTGCTTTTGTTGAAGCTATCAAGGATTCTGGAAAGAGCATCGTCTTTTGCGATGCTCCCGCCGGTACGGGTAAGACCACCCTAGCCATGGGTGCGGCAAAAATTCTGGTTCAGGACAAGCGAAATGATCTGGAAGGGATCGTGTATATCGTTTCTCCGTATGGAGAGCAGAAACAGGGTTACCTCCCCGGTAGCATCACTGAAAAGAGTGAGGTCTACTACGAACCGGCATATCAGGCCATGATTGAAGTAGGTATGAATCCCAATGTGGATGTCTACAGTGAGTCGATGGTCGCCAAGAAGAAGGGTGAGGCATATGTGAAGATGCTGACCCACACCTATCTCCGTGGAACCAACCTGAGGAATAAGGTTGTAATCCTGGATGAAAGTCAGAACTATACGGTGCCTGAACTGAAGAAGGTGCTGACCAGATGTCACGACAGCTGCAAGGTAATTGTGATCGGTCACACCGGCCAGATTGACATCCGTAGTGGTAGCGGTTTTGCCAGATATCTGGAGCATTTCCACGACCATGAGAAGTGTGCTGTATGTAAGCTGACTACCAACCACAGAGGCTGGCTGAGTACCTACGCCGATGCATTGGAGGAATGATTATGGAAAATGCGGGAATTGAGGTTAGCTTCCCCGTGAAGATAAGCAATGCCGACAATTGTATGTGTACAGCCTGTCACAGTATAGGAAGAGTGGTCAAACTGAAACTGCCCGAAACGCTGTACGACCTAACCGGCAGTTTATATACCCAATACAGCGAGTATTGGATTTGCTCTAGTTGCAGAGAAAAGCTGATGCAAGCACTTATGCGGGGTGACTAAGCCTATGAGAGTAGCGGGAATTCTGCCGTGTAGCTTCGTGAACGGCGATGGCACTCGTTATGTGGTATTTACCCAGGGTTGTGTCCATCACTGCCCTGGGTGCCAGAACCCGGAAACCTGGGACCCCGACGGTGGAACGGAAATGTCAGTAGCGGAGATTGCTGCCGACTTCCGTAGGCACAGACTCCTGGATGGTATAACCCTGAGTGGTGGTGATCCCTTCTACCAACAGGATGCGTGTCTGGAGTTACTCGACCTGCTCCCGGGCGTAAACGTGTGGATTTACACCGGATTTGAGTATGAGGAGATCTGCGATACGCCTCTTGCAAAACGGGCAGATGTTCTCGTGGTAGGTCCCTACCGGGAAGAACTTCGCTGTGAAGGTCAGATGTATGGTAGCAGTAATCAGAGAATTATAAGGAAAAAGTCTGCGGAATTAACCGCAGACTTAGTATAGAACCATATTGTAATTGTATGGGTATCCGTCCTTTTTCCTTTGCTTTTGTTTCTTAAATCCGAACCGGGAATAGAACTCAATAAGCCGTTCTGGATCAGAACCGAACTCGCCATCGGTTAGAAGGTATATCGGTCTTGGGGCTTTATCGAGTACCTTGTTCATTAGCTTGGTGGCAATACCTTTTCCTCTATATTCTGGTTCGACCATTACAAGGTGAAGGTAACTGCCGAAATTATTCTTTTCAACATTGGCAAAGCCGTGTGCTAGTTTTATTTTCATATTCATCACCCACGGCTATTATACAACAAATGTCATATAATGCAACGTCATATATGACGCAAAGATGATGACTGAAGGTCTATATTCATATATTGACAAATATATGCAATGATGCTATACTGCTTGCAGTAAGTTTGGCGCATTATTGCGAGAGTCGATTGTACTCGAACAGTAATGCGCCACTTTTTTTTTATTTTCAAAGGAGGTAATAAATATGGCAAAAGTATCGTTTGAGGGAAAGGTTCTGAGAACCGAACGAATTGCGGTTCTCATGACCCCCTTACTCAAAGCAGATTTGGTGAAGATTGCGGCTGTCCATCGGGCATCTGTAAACACCGTTATAAACAATGCGCTCCAGGAATATGTGGTGAATCATAAGGGCGACATCCTGCGATTTGATGCTTTCTTCGGAAAGGAGTGATAGTGCATGAACGAATTTGGTGAATCCAGGGAACTCTTCCAGCTTCGTTCTGGCAAAGTGATCCTGGATGAGGACCTATCCGATAAACTATTCCTCATTAAGAACCACCACCCAGAGAGAGTATATGACACCTCTTCCGGTTTCGAATGGAGTGAGATGGGTATGGCAAACCTCTTCGCTCTGTTGTATGAGCAGGAGGCCCGTTACTGCTCTGAGCATAAGTGTTGGTATACATACGACTCTGGCGCCTGGAGACGTGATGAAGGTGCCATCCTGGTGTCCGAGAAAATCAAGGACTTTGTACGTCTGATGATCCTCTACTGTGGTGAGATTGCAGACGATGATCTGCGTAAGAACTACACCGCTTTCGTAAATAAGATGGGTGACCGACGCATGCGTGACCGTATCCTGAAGGATGCCACTGGCGAACTCCACATCTCAGCAGCACAGTTCGATGCTAATCCCTATCTGATCAACTGTCTCAACGGTACATATGACCTCTCCGACTTTTCCTTCAGACCTGCAAAATGGGATGACTTCATCACAATGCAGACAGCTTTCCGTCACACCGTCAAGCGTGACGTACGCTGTGAGCGTTGGGAGACTTTCATTGACGAGGTCACAGAAGGAGACAAGGATAAAGCTGATTTTCTCCAGAGAGCATTAGGATATTCCATGTTGGGTCTCTCCAACGAAGAGTGTATGTTCATCTTGCATGGTAAGACCACCAGAAATGGTAAATCGACTATGCTAAACACAATCGAAAATATGCTCGGAGACTATGCCCGTGTGGCTCCTGTTGGTATTATCTGCAAATCAGACCGACTCCGTGATGCAGAAGCCGCTTCACCGACTCTAGCGGGTCTTAAGGGTAAGCGTTTTGTAACAATGTCTGAGAGTAACGAGTATGGTAAGTTGGATGAGGAACAGATTAAGAAGTTCACCGGCGGTGAGGAAATCACTGCGAGAGCGTTGTATCAGGCAGCAACTACCTACCTACCGCAGTTTACGTTGTGGTTGTCTTGTAACGACTTACCGATGGTAACGGATAAATCTATCTTTGCTTCTGAGCGTATCAAGGTGGTGGAGTTCAACAGACATTTTAAGCCCGAAGAACAGGATATCAACTTGAAAGCAGAGCTTACAAGCCGGGAAGCTATGAGTGGTATTTTCATGTGGATGATCCGTGGTTATATCAAGTATAAGCAGAGAGGTCTGAAAATGGCCCCTCATATGAAGAAGGTTGTCCGTCAGTATGAGAAGGACAACGACTTGGTGTTGCAGTTCCTGGAGGTCCGCTGTGAGCGTGGTGACGAAGACACATTGATTAAGACGAAGGATCTGTATAGTACTTTTAAGATTTGGGCGAAATCTGAAGGTGCGCCGGTGCTGAGTGCAAGAAAGTTTAATTCTGAAATGGAGCGTCACCCTGACTGGTTTGATCGTAAGACTTTTAAGGACGGATACCCTGTTTACTATGGTATCAAGATGCGTGAATTATTGTAATCAAGTGAGTCAAGTGAGTGTTCTTCGGTTTTTACGGAAACTTTCTCTATATAGGGTCCTATAAGGAGACTTTACTGCAAAAAGCTGATTTGACTCACTTCACTCACTTGAGCGACTATGAAAGGAGGAATTTTTATGGCTAAGAAGAAAGCTGACATTGTAGAGTCTGGCGAGGAGATTGTCAAGGCTACTCCAAAACGGTCTAGTATAGTCAATGCCTTGAAAGGTGATATGGGTGTAGATCCCGGTGATAATACTAGAATCGTTCAAACGAATATGAAATTCTTTGATATGCCTAGAATCGATTTGAACGACTCTGAAGCGGTGAGACAGCGACTGGGTGAGTACTTCCAAATTTATGCCGAGGCTGATTTGAAACCGACTGTTGCCGGTATGGCTAGTGCGTTGGGTGTAAATCGTCAACGACTATGGGAAATCAAGACGGGAGCAGCCGTTGGTGGGACCACTAAGCAAAGCTTACCTTCCGAGACTCTGGACTTAATCAAAAAAGCGTACGATATTTTGGAAATGTCGATGGAAAATTACGCCAGTTCGGGTAAGGTTAACCCAGTAATCAGTATTTTTATGATGAAAAACCATTTCGGCTACCAGGACAAGACAGAGTACGTCTTGACTCCCAACCAGAAAAACGATAGCGACTATGACGCAGACGATATCCGCAAGCGTTATTTGACCGACTCAGCGACTATTGATCCCGAAGACTAAACGACTATCAGCGACTAGCGACTATTAGCGACTATCAGCGACTATCACCCGGAGATCCTAACCTGGTCTCCGGGTCTTTTTATCGATTTTTCTTGAAAAACCTACCGAAATTTCCAAATTGTAACCAAAATGTAACAAATTGCTGTATTTTCATTCCAGGATTGTAATAAATTGTAACAATATCGTTATAACGTCATAGAGTGCGTTTTAACGGGCGTTATGTCATAGAGGTATAAACACACTAGCAAAGCATAAAAACGCCGTACCACGTCACTGAGGGCCTCACAGCGGTATAATAGAATACCGGCCCTATGTGAGCCGGTACGGAATGCCGCAGCTGGACCCGTGACGGGTCGCTGGTGGGCTTGTATGACGTTTTACGCCCTGGTGTGGTATAAACAGTTAGCCGGGGCCCTGGCGGCGTGTGCGGGGTGCTACTGGCATAAAAAATAACCCGGGGATCATGTCCCCGGGTTTACTGTTTACATAATAGCGTTTTTAGCTTGTTTCATTGTAGCAAAGTATCTACTATCTATAAATTGGTTGTGCCGTTCTGAAAATACTGCTAGCGTCCACCCGTTATAACGGTTTTTATAAATTCTATATTTCTGTTTTCCATTGTCGATAATTTCATATATGCCCGGCATAAGTTTTAATAAAGTCATTTTATTTACCCCCCATATTAAAAGCCCCGGTTGCGCCAGGGCTTTATTTTAATCGGATATTTTCGCTAGTTCAGCTAATACCATAATTGGAAATAAAATTATAGCTAATATAAACATGTTTTTCTCTCCTTTACCAGATAAAATAATCGGATACAAACCCGCCGACGGTTAA
>ERZ808026.4-NODE-4-length-48258-cov-9.921484_pt1 | contig 48258 bp, 45 predicted proteins | sample MGYA00380182_ERZ808026 | MGnify/ENA primary metagenome ERZ808026 (study PRJEB31490, sample SAMN06133376) | cow dung metagenome | isolation source: H9 | host: cow | place: China: Chengdu | collected 2015-05 ... | reverse complement strand
TGAAGTCTACCTTTGTATTCTGGAGGAAGTTTCTTGTTAACTTGTTGTCGAATGTGATGTTCTTACCCTTAGCCACTCTGTCATCGAAGATGATTCTTGTGATGAATACTGATGTGAGGACAGATGTGATGATACCGATGATAAGGGTAGTTGCGAATCCCTGTACAGGGCCTGAGCCGAATGCAAAGAGAACAACACCTGTAAGGAATGTTGTGAACTGACCGTCGATGATTGCTGAATAAGCATTCTTGTAACCGTCAACAATAGCCTTGCTGAGTCCCTTGCCGGCGCGAAGCTCTTCCTTGATACGCTCATAGATGATCACGTTAGCGTCCACTGCCATACCGAGGGTCAATACGAGACCGGCGATACCAGGGAGTGTGAGGACTGCTCCGAATGAAACGAGTGTTCCGAAGAGGAAGAGTACGTTCACGAGGAGAGCGATGTCAGCTACGAGACCTGCACCCTGGTAGAAGAATACCATATAAAGGAGTACGAGGAGGAATGCGATCACGAATGAAATGAGACCTGCATTGATTGACTCTGCTCCGAGTGATGGTCCAACAACCTGCTCCTGGATGATTGTTGCAGGTGCAGGAAGCTTACCTGACTTAAGAACGTTTGCAAGGTCTTCTGCCTCCTCAAGAGTGAAGTTACCTGAGATCTCTGAGCTACCGCCTGTAATCTCTGTATTCACTGTAGGGTAAGAGTAAACCATGCCGTCGAGAACGATGGCAACCTGCTTGCCGATATTGTCCTTTGTAAGTCTAGCCCATACGTTTGCACCCTCTGCATTCATTGACATTGATACAGATGGGTTACCGCCTGTGTTGCCATATGATACGCGTGCGTCAGTGACTACACCACCATCGAGAGGTGCCTTGCCGTCACGAGAAGCAGCCTTGATGGCTACGAGCTCATAGATGTTCTCGTTGTTTGCGAATGCCTGTGAAGGCTTTACGCTCCACATTGCTCTGAACTCAGGAGGGAAGATGCCTCTTGCCTGAGCCATAGAGATGTACTTGTTGACCTGTGCGGTGTCAGCATAGCTTGCGTAACCGATGCATGCATATCCTCTTGCGCCCGATGGCTGGAGAACAGAGAAGATTGGGTTCTGCTTTCTGTAGGCAGCCTCATTTGCAGCCTCGTTCTCTGCCTGCTTGAGCTCTTCAGCAAGCACGTCCTCTGTTGCTGGAGTCTCCTCTACAACAACTTCCTCTGTGTCAGCAAGCATCTCAGCGAGAGTTGCGTTAGCCTCTGCGAGGTATGCCTCGATCTCAGCGTTGTCATATGTTGTCCAGAACTCGAGTGATGCTGTTCCCTGGAGGAGCTTTCTTACACGCTCAGGCTCCTTTACACCTGGGAGCTCGACGAGGATACGTCCGCTGTTTCCAAGCTTCTGGATGTTTGGCTGAGTCACACCGAAACGGTCGATACGGTTTCTGAGGACGTTGAATGAGTTTGAGATTGCGCTCTCAGCCTCACCTCTGATAACCTCGATGACCTGCTCGTCAGTAGTCTCAGGGCCGATCTTCTCTCTCATCTCATATGTTCCGAAGATCTGAGCGAGAGGCATTCCGTTAGAAGTCTCCTTCCATGCCTCAGCGAAGAGAGTGATGAAGTCCTGACGTGAGTTTACGCTGCGCTCCTGTGCAAGTGCGAGAGCCTGCTCGAACTCCGGTGCTGCGTTTCCGCCAGCGAGAGCCTTTACAAGATCCTTGAGCTGCACCTGAAGCATTACGTTCATACCGCCCTTAAGGTCGAGACCGAGGTTGATTTCCTTAGACTTTACGTCCTTGAAAGTGTAACCGAAATAAACTTTCTCTGATGAGATGGAGTCAATGTAGTGTCTGTTCTCTACCTTTCTGATTGAGTCAAGGTAGAATGCCTTGTCCATCTCTGACACTTTTGCGAATGCGGCTGAATTCTCCGCTGCCGCAACAGCTGCCTCTGCATACTTTGCTGCCTTGTTCTCCTGAACCTTGGTTACAAGAGTGAAAGAGAGCTGCCAGAGACAAGCGATTGCGAGAAGAATCGCCACAAATCTGATTGCACCTTTACTTTGCATAATGTTATGGTTTTTATTGTAATTTGTTCGGTGTTTCTGCGTTTGCATGGAACTTGCGTCCCACAGCAACCGCAAAATAGGGCACAAATTTACGATTTTTTTCTTATAAATGAACTTTCTGCAAATATTTCTTATTTTTGTAGGCTGAAAATGCATGGATTGAAGATGATGAAACTGAGAAACAGGCTTAAGATACTGTGTTTGATTTCTTTCTGCGTCTGCTTTGGCGCGGAGGCTCAGGTGCGTCGCGTGGACAGTCTGGTTGTCCGCGGTGACTCTCTTCATGCCGAATATGATTTTGCGGGTTCTCTTGAGGCCTACACTCTCGCGATGGAGGAACTTGCTGATTCCGTTCTTACAGTCGAGGACTCTATTCTCAGGGTCGGGGTAAAGGACAGAATGATCCTTTCCGAAAACGGACGCAATATGACTTCGTTCGCCGACACCCCTACGGTAGTGGCAAAGCACAGATTTTCTCTCGAGGACTTCTTTCTCTACTATCCGCTTCCGGACAGGAGCTGGAGACCGGTTCCAAATCAGCTTGATTCGTTGGGCGGCAGATTTGCACGTGCTGTCTATGCTCCGGAACAGGCGTCTGATCTGTATTATACAGCTCAGGATAAGGAAGGTATCAGAAATATATATAAAACTGAATTCAGGGATACACTATGGACTGTGCCGTCTCTTCTCAATGAGCAGATGACATCGGCTTCAGATGAGATATATCCGATGCTTTCGCCGGACGGCAAGGAAATGTATTTTGCGTCGAAAGGACTTTATGGTGCGGGAGGGTACGATCTGTATGTGTCTGAATGGGATGAGGATCAGAAAGACTGGTCCATTCCGTTGAATATGGGATTCCCGTACTCATCTCCGGCTGACGATTTCCTGTTTATCAACACCGAAGACGGCAATTATTCGATCTTTGCCTCGAACCGCGACTGTCCGTCCGACAGTGTGTGGGTATATGTTCTTGAATTCGACAATATGCCTGTGAGAAAGGCGGTTGAGGATCCAAAGGAGCTTAAGGCTATTGCGGCACTTGATCCTCAGGCAGAGCAGGACAGAATCAATGCAAAGACAGGTGTCGAGGCCGATATTCCTGAGAATTCCGACACGGAAAGATATATGAACAAGATGTCGGAGGTCCGCGCTCTTCGCGACACCATATCCTTTTATAATGAGGAACTGGATCAGAAGAGGGGCCGCTTTGCACTCAGCACAGATGAGGATGAGAGGATGGTATTGACCAATGAGATTCTCGCCAAGGAGGCGCAGATTCCTCATTATCAGGATTCTCTGGACAGGGCTATGGCTCAGCTCAGGAAGATTGAGATGGAGTTTCTCTTCAAGGGAGTCGTGATCGATCCGGACAAGCTCCTTGCAAAGGCTGATCAGGAAGTTGTGGGAGAGGCGACCAGCTATACATTCTCAAAGATGAATTTCGGAGAGCCGCTCAAGATGGATTTCATGGAGCCTGAGGTCAAGTTCGATTATTCGTTCAAGATTCTTCCGGAAGGCTGTTTTGCCGAGGATAACACCATTCCTCAGGGCATAGTGTATCAGATTCAGATGTTCAGTTCTTCCGAGAAGGCTAAGGTTAAGAGCCTTAAAGGTTTAAGTCCTGTCTTTGAGCAGAAGACGGTAAGCGGAAGATATGTTTACAGGGTCGGCTTGTTCAGCACATACAATGACGTGCTCTCTAATCTGAACGCTGTCAAGAAGGTCGGTTTCAGGACTGCATTCATCGTTGCGTATATTGACGGCAAGGAGGTGTCGGTTTCGAAGGCTAGGACAGCGGAGACAGATAAGAAGAACCATCCGACATTCTACGAAGTTCAGATTACTTTTGCGGAAGGAGAGATGGATGCCGTGACAGCAGAGGAGGTCAGGGCGTATTCCGGAGGTAAGGATATCGCCAGAATGTCTCTTCCGGAGGGCGGCACTTTGTATAAGGTTGGACCATATACCGACAAGGGCAAGGCAGACCAGCTTGTAGAGTTTGTCAGGGACATGGGTGTTGCAGAAGTTGCATGCAGAATCTTAGGAGAATAAAATTTAGCATATGGGACTTATCGTTACGCTTATCATCGTTGGCCTGATACTGATTTTCGCGGAGGTTCTTATAATTCCGGGAGTCGGGGTGGCAGGTATTCTGGGACTGTTGTCTCTCGGTGGCTCCTGCTTTTATGCTTTCAGCCAGATGGGCAATATTGTCGGCGCAATTGTCACGGCTGTGAATGTCGCGCTGGTTGTCGGTCTTACGGTTTATGTGCTGAGAGCAAAGACATGGAAGCGTCTGTCTCTTGATACTAATATTGATTCCAAGGCTGTGGCTGATGATTCAGCTCTCGAGGTAGGGGATAAGGGAATTACAGTTTCGCGTCTTGCCCCTATGGGGTCTGCCAGATTCGGAACAGAGTCCGTTGAGGTCAAGTCGCTTGAGGGTTTCATCGATCCGGATGTTGAGGTGGAGATTGTGCTGATGGAAGAAGGTAAGATTTATGTGAGACCCGTTTGTGAAGAATATTAATCTATAACTAATATCAATATGTTCAACATGGATGCAATGTTAATTGTATGGATTGCAGTGGCTATTGTCGGCCTCGTGATCTTTTTGTGGTTCTTCCCTGTGACCCTTTGGTTCCAGGCGTTGATTTCCGGCGTTCGCGTGTCTCTTGTCCAGCTCGTTCTGATGAGATGGAGAGGCGTTTCACCTACCACTATCGTCATGGCGATGGTTACCGGAACCAAGGCAGGACTTAAGCTTTATGCAAACGAGCTTGAGGCCCACTACCTGGCAAAGGGTAATGTCCCTAAGGTCGTCAATGCCTTGATTTCAGCAGATAAGGCAAACATATCGCTTGATTTCAAGATGGCTGCCGCAATCGATCTCGCAGGTCGTGACGTGTTCGAGGCTGTGCAGATGTCCGTTAATCCTAAGGTTATCAACACTCCTCCTGTTACAGCAGTGGCAAAGGATGGTATCCAGCTCATCGCCAAGGCTCGCGTCACTGTACGCGCCAGCATCAAGCAGCTCGTCGGAGGTGCCGGTGAAGAGACTGTGCTTGCCAGAGTAGGCGAGGGTATCGTTTCTTCGATCGGTTCAGCAGAGAGCCACAAGTCGGTTCTTGAGAATCCTGACACAATCTCGAAGCTCGTTCTCAACAAGGGTCTCGATGCAGGAACTGCCTTTGAGATTCTTTCGATCGACATTGCTGACATCGACATCGGAAAGAACATCGGTGCCGTTCTCCAGATAGACCAGGCAGAGGCGGACAAGAATATCGCTCAGGCACGAGCAGAGGAGCGCCGTGCAATGGCGGTTGCTCTCGAGCAGGAGATGAAGGCAAAGGCTCAGGAAGCGCGTGCACGCGTGATCGAGGCAGAGGCAGAGGTTCCTCTCGCAATGGCAGAGGCCTTCCGTAACGGTAATCTCGGCATCATGGACTACTACAGGATGAAGAACATGCAGGCCGACACCGAAATGCGCGAAAACATCGCTAAGCAGTAGTTCAGCGTCATAAGTTCTCCATAAAAACCCGTGTTTTCGTGGAGAACTTACATTTTCTGCAGACCTTATCCTTGAAAATGCCCCTTTTTATGGATAACTGCATTTCCAATTGAGTTTTGTCCATGAAAGTGCCTCTTTTTATGGACAAATCATGGAAAATGAAAGGGTTGTCCATAATTTTACCGGTTTTTGTGGATAACCTGATAAGATTTTTTGTTGATTCAGCAAAATGTTTATATATTTGCAGTCCTGTTCATTCGAACGGGTCAGCTTGGTGAGATGGGTGAGTGGCTTAAACCACCAGTTTGCTAAACTGACGTACGGGTAACCGTACCGGGGGTTCGAATCCCCCTCTCACCGCAGAAAACGGCATTACAGATATCTGTAGTGCCGTTTTTGTGTTTAGTGTGACAAAAAGTGTGACAAAAATATCTCGAAAATAGTAAGTCATTTGCAGGAAACTGCAAGTGGCTTTACGTGTGTTTAAGAGAAATGTGAATTTGGGTAATCCTACAAAGACGAGTTCAAAGACAATATCATTAGCAGCACTGCTGTGTAGTCCGCTAAAGCAACCTTCATCTTCGCTGTAGTATTGCGAAGGCTGTGATCAATGACGGAAGTTGTGATGCCGAGTTCTTCGGAGATTTCCTTGTATGACTTTCCGTCGAATTTCTTCATCATGAATATCTTTCTGTCCTGGGCAGACAATTTTGACATCACATCATATATGATGTTGGATACTTCTTTTTCCTGAAGGTTGGCGACATCGCAGTTCTCGATAGTTCGGGTATAGATTTCCATCAGGCCCTGTTCCTTCTGGGCTATCTTGTCATAGACTGCCTTATGGATGCTGGTATCTCTTCTGTAGCGGAGACAGTTGTTGCGGATTGTGATGTAGAGATAGTCAATAAAGTCATCAACACTTTCCCGTTTCTCCCAAAGAGAAATAAATGAGTCGTGAAGTATATCCTCGGCAATTTCGGCATCATGAACCATTGACATGGCAAGGTTCAGGAAAGTCCTCCTTTGCTTGGTGAAAAGGAGCTCTACGGCCTTTACGGATATATCATCGTTGTTCATCATACGGGACAAAAATATAAACTTCCATACGATTTTCAAAATCTGAACAAATCTCCGCAAAAAATGATTTTTTTCGGCGAATATTTCGCACTTATGTATCTTTATATATATGAAGCTAAAATTTTGAATATGGAAATTGACAGATATATATTGGAAAAGTTCTTTATGAACGAGGCAGATGCATCTGAAATATCGGCAATCGAGGCTTGGCTGAATGAGGACGAAGCCAACAAGGATGAGTTTCAGAAGGCTTATGATCGTTTTGTGCTTACGACCTTGACTGTTTCGAAGATGGAACTTAAGGCCGAAATAACCAGGATGCAGACTGCATCAAAGGTCAGAAGAATACGCCGGATTGCTGTCTATGCCGCATCAGTGGCTGCGGCATTGTTCTTCGGCATTTTCCTGAGCCGTCATTCAGGCGATGACATTAAGATTGAACAACAGTCACAGATGCTCGCTTTAAGTACCGATCCGGGTCAGCGTGCAAATGTCACCCTCCCTGACGGAACAGTCGTGAAATTGAATTCGGGATCTGTTCTTGAATATCCTACAGTCTTCTCAAGAAAAGAGAGGAGGGTGAAGATTAACGGTGAGGCCATGTTTGATGTGGCAAAAGATGCAGATAAACCATTCATCGTTGAGACATTCGCCTACGACGTAAAGGTCCTTGGAACCAAGTTCAATATCATAGCTGAGGAACAGACGGGTGATTTCTCGACAGCACTTCTGGAAGGTATGGTATCAATCTTAGACAAAACAGAAACAGCTGTTGCCGAACTCAGACCAGACCAGATCGCCACTCTTGTTGATGGAAGACTTCACAAGGTCCAGTCTGAGAATCTCGCTTCTCAATACAGATGGACAGAGGGTATCGTAAACTGCGGAGGCCTGACTTTCACTGAGGCCCTCAAGAAGTTTGAGAAGACCTTCGGTGTGGATATAAGGATAGAGAAAACAAATATACCGGACAAAAAGATAAGGTATATGAAGGTATATGTCAGCGACGGTCCGGCGGCCGCACTGGAACTTCTGCAGAACGTCGTGGATTTCGACTACTCATACGACCAGAAGACAAATACATACCTTGTAAGGTAAAGACTGACCACAAAAGAATTAATAACCACTAACTATAATCATTATGAAGTTCAGATCACTTCCACGGGTGTTGATGTGCCTGTTGGCGGCTTCGGTCTTCTTCGTGTCTTTCTCAAGTGAAGCAGCTGCACAGGATGCACGTGTGACACTTAATGTCAAGGACATGAGAATGGAGACAGTGATGGTTGCCATCGAGGAACAGACCCGTTATCTGTTCACCGTTGAAGATGACGTCGATATTGATGTCAAGGTGACAGTGAATGTGAACAACGCACCGCTGAGTGCAGCTCTGGAGCAGATGGTAAAGGGCTCTGATGTTGTCTGGACCTTGAAGGACAGGAATATCCTATTGTCCAAGAAGGTTGTGGCAAAGGCCAGGACAATTACAGGTCAGACCCTTGACTCCGCAGGTCTCCCGGTCCCGGGAGTTTCTGTTCTGATCAGGAATACCAAGATCGGAACAGTGACAGACCTTGACGGAAAGTTTTCTCTTGAGATTCCGGGTGAGAACCTCGGAGGCCAGCTTGAGTTCAACAGCCTCGGCTACAGCGTTGTTGTATTACCTATCGGACAACGCAGTGTCTTTAATGTGACGCTGACGGAGTCTTCCCTGGAGCTTGAAGGTACGGTGGTTACCGCCCTCGGTATCCGCCGTGACCAGAAGGCCCTGAGCTACAATGTCCAGGAGGTCAGTTCAGATTTAGTGACTGGAGTCAAGGATGCCAACTTCATCAACTCCCTTTCAGGAAAGGTGGCCGGAGTGACCATCAATGCCTCTTCATCGGGAGTCGGCGGAGCGTCAAAGGTCGTTCTCCGTGGTAACAAATCCATAAGCCAGAGTTCCAACGCACTTTATGTCATCGACGGCGTACCGATGTATAACTTCGGAGGAGGCGGTGGCACAGAGTTCGACTCTCAGGGAGCAACCGAGTCTATCGCAGACATCAACCCGGAAGACATTCAGTCCATCTCGGTGCTGACCGGTGCGGCAGCGGCAGCCCTCTATGGATCGCAGGCGGCAAACGGAGCAGTGATGATCACAACTAAGAAAGGTGAGGCAGGAAGGCTTAAAGTGACATTTTCCAGCAATACGGAGTTCCTCGATCCGTTCCGTCTGCCAGAGTTCCAGAACAGGTATGGAACAGGTCTGAACGGCAAGAACAGCGGTTCCGGCATATACAGCTGGGGCCCTAAGATGGCTCAGGAGAGCGGTTACACTCCGCAGGACTACTTTGAGGCTGGTCATACCTATACTAATGCCTTTACCGTTTCCGGCGGAACAGACAAGAACCAGACATATTTCTCTGCTGCGGCAGTCAATTCGGACGGAATCATACCGAACAACCTGTATGACCGCTATAACTTCACATTCAGGAACACGACATACTTCCTCAATGACAAGCTCCGTCTTGATGCCAGTGCAAGCTACATAATCCAGAAGGACCAGAACATGACCAATCAGGGTGTGTATGCAAACCCTCTTACATCGGCATATCTTTTCCCTCGTGGCGAGGACTTCGACCTTTACAGGAGCTTCGAGAGATACAATCCGGGAACGAAACTGATGGAACAGTTCTGGAGCGATGACCTTACGGGAGACCTGCGTATGCAGAACCCGTACTGGATCAACTACCGTAATCTCCGCAACAACGACAAGAAGCGTTATATGCTGTCGCTGAATGCAAGTTACGACATCCTTGACTGGCTCAATGTCACAGGACGCGTACGCATAGACAATGCTGACAACCTCTATACGCAGAAGTATTATGCGACTACCGAATCCACCATCTCGGAGGGAGGAAAGAACGGTCACTATACCGAGGCAAGAGGCCTTGACACGCAGACCTACGCCGACATCATGCTCAATGTGAACAAGACTTTCGGGAAGGACTGGAGCCTTGTGGCCAATCTGGGTGCTTCCATCAACGACATCAAGACTGACGAGATGCGATATGGCGGCCCGATCCAGGCAAACGGTCTTGCCAATGTGTTCAATGTGATGGACCTTGACGACACCAAGAAGAGGGCGACCAAGAGCGGATGGCACGACCAGACCCAGTCTGTGTTCGGAAGCATTGAGGTGGGCTGGAAGAAGATGCTCTACCTTACAGCGACAGGCCGTAATGACTGGGCTTCGCAGATAGCAGGATCAAGCCAGTCAAGCTTCTTCTATCCGTCTGCAGGACTTTCGTGGGTACCTTCATCTCATTGGGATATGGGAGCCTTGAGCTATCTCAAGGTGAGAGGATCGGTTGCATCGGTAGGTATGCCGTTCCCTCGCTTCCTCACAGTCCCTACATACGAATATGACCCGACCAGCAAGATATGGAAGGACAAGACGCATTATCCTATCAGCGACCTCAAGCCTGAGCGTACCCTTACCTATGAGGTGGGTCTTGAGATGACCTTCTGGCAGGATCTCAGCCTCAATCTTTCATGGTATCTCGCCGATACATATAATCAGACGTTTGACCCGCTTCTTCCTCCATCGTCATCCTATACGACGATCTATCTTCAGACAGGTAACGTGAGGAATACCGGAGTCGAGGCTTCCCTCGGATACGGACATGACTGGAACGGTTTCTCGTGGGACAGCAACTTCACTTTCTCATGGAACAGGAACGAGATTCTTGACCTTGCATCCAATGCGGTCAATCCGGTGACAGGCGAGCCTCTCGACCTTGACCAGCTTGACATCAAGGCTCTCGGAAAGAGCAAGTTCATACTGAAAAAGGGGGGCACTCTTGGTGATTTATATACTACATCCAATATCCTTACCAATAAGAAGGGATATATTGAAATTGATGATAATGGTGACATTTCCGTTACAGATGAAGCGGCAGAGATATTTCTTGGAACGGTATTCCCCAAATACAATCTGGCGTGGAGAAATGACTTCTCATGGAAGGGACTTCACCTTGGATTTCTCTTCTCAGGACGTATAGGAGGAGTATGTTATTCTGCAACTCAGGCCAATCTTGATCTTTATGGCGTTTCCGAGGCTTCGGCTGCAGCAAGAGACGCCGGCGGAGTGCTTGTGAACGGACGTGAGATCGTTCCAGGATTCCAGTTCAGGATTGTGGACGTCCTCGTAACCAACTTCCACCAGCCTCAAAGCACCCTCCTCCTGCTGATTTCGGCTTTTGTCAAGGGTGATTGGGAGAGAATCTATGATTATGCGCTCAAGCATGATTTCAGGTTCCTCAGTTATGGTGACAGTTCCTTGCTCTTTCGCAGATAATTGTTAAATTTGCATTATTGTACATAAATTTTGACCTATGGTAGACTTAACAGAATTCGAGAGCATCAGCCCGTATACAGACGAGCAGGCGTCGGAGGCGCTCGGCAAACTCGCTGATCATCCCGCTGTTGCACAGGCTTCAAGATATTTCTTTCCAGAGGAGTCTCCTGATTTATCATGTAATATGATTAATAATTAATTTTGCAAAGTTTATTTTGATCTTTTTATGATTATGAGACCGTATTATTTCCTATATATTCTACTTTCCATTTGTATAGTATCTTGTTCCAAAGTATCAAATATTGAAGAGGAGGAATATATATCGCAATCACTCATAGGTGAGCCCGGAGCTGTGTTTGCTCAAATAGTGCAGCAGAATATAAATAATAATAACTTTAAGGATTTTGTATTGAACAATGCCGCACTACGCTTTGACGGAGACTATAACTTTTTAGTTGTTCCCACACTTTCTAGTAAAACAAAAGCAGGTAATGATGTTTTAGCTGTTCCATCTGAACTGATGAATGACATTGCGAAAGAAGATCCACTACTTCAGATTTTTGTGCTTCATCCAGAAAACTGGACAGAGAACAATTTACCTTTAGTGGTTTATTTGCCGCTTGATTTTGATGATCAAACCACTGAATACATAGATGCATATACTCCAGATGGAAATATTATTTCTGTGAAAGTAAGAGACACCTTTGAATCTCAAGCTGTTGTCGTAGTAAGCCATAATGAAAGAACGGTTGCAGTTTCCACAGATTTAAGAGAGACAAAATCTCACACTATGGATGCCAATCCAATATATGAGACAGACTATTATACATATTACTTGCAAGAAGATTTGTCCAGTTCGTCGCTTAACGATGAATCTGATGTTCCACAAACGAAAGCGACAGCTGTAGCCGAAAAAACTATAGCCGGTTTATTGGGAGGAGACTACCCTTCTTGTGGGAGAATGAACTTATATCCTACTAAAGATTATATAACTCGAGTTAGGCCAACATCCAAGTCAGCATGGTCAGATATTGAACCAGCAATTATGGGTGATCCTGAGTTATATTTTTATTTTGAACTTGGAAGCATCTTAGGAGGAAAAGGGCAAATTAAAAAAGAAAAAAAATATATAGGTAAAGGATATAAAAACAGGAATAATATTCACTGGTTAGACCTTGCAGAAGCTGGTATAGATACAGAGTTATTCAGATGGTCATTGGTTGATAATGGAACAAATATTCGATACGAGTGGTGGGAAGATGATGGTGGAGCTCTCATTGATCATACAACTTCCGTATCAATTGAAATTCCCAATGCATTGGGTGAACTTATTTCTCCTGAACCAGTCGAGGTTAATGTCAAGATTGGTAAAAAAGATGACTATGCAGGTTCTGTATATGCTTATTATATTGACGAGAATAATCATATATATAATACCTCATATGTAATGTTTGAGATAGAATATAGAAAGCAGTAGTTCCATATGAAATTTAATAGTTTTGTAAAACATATCGTGTCGATTATTATGTCTATGACTCTGTTATCCTGCACAAAAGGATATAATACAGAATCATATTTGGGAGATTATACATTTTCAACGGTTGGAGAGATAATCGCTAACGAGATTATTTATAATGAAGATATTGGTTCAGAGGTTGTGTCTCCGCATAAGGCAAGTTTTATAGTCAGTCCGATATCTGGAAATATGAAAATATTCAAAATGAAAGATGATTCTTTGAATGAACTTCATATCAAGGTGGATTACAACAATAACACTTCAGTAGTAATAAATGCATTAGTAGATGCCACAAATAATATTGAGCTGATGTCATATTCAAGAAACATAGTCTTGCTTGATAAAACTGGAGAAAGAATAGTATATAATGGTCCTGTTACAATAGATGGCACAGGAGGGATCGTTGATGGTATACTCACATTAAAGCTAAAGATAACAAGTGTGTTTAGTACAAACGAAATTAAATATGGATTTTGCTCAAGTGGAATAGTTACTGTTGCAGACAAATTACGATAGATTTATCACTCTCATTTATATATCGCCACATTCGGATAAGGATGTGGCGATAATAGTATTACTAAATCCCCTTATATTTTCCATAATAGAGATTAATTTGTAACCGTAATTTTGATGGATTTGTATAGATTACGATAGGAAAAAAGTGTATATTTATCACGAATTTTCACCGCTTATGTCTCTTTATATATAAGGTTTGAAATGCCGGAATAACAGACATAACGATGAAGACTGAAACCAATCATCCACTAAGGTGGGTTCCGTCGGCATATTTCGCCATGGGACTGCCTTTCGTAATCCTCAACATGGTATGCGTGCTGATGTTCAAGGGACTCGGCATCGCTGACAGCCAGATCGCACTCTGGACATCCATCATCATGTTTCCCTGGACCCTCAAGTTCCTCTGGAGTCCGCTTCTGGAACTTCTCCCGAGCAAGCGCATGATCGTCGTGGCGACACAGATCATCAGCGGCGCCGGCTTCGCATGCGTCGCCCTCGCCCTGCATCTGCCAAGCTTCTTCGCAGTCTGCATCGCTCTGCTTGCAGTGGTAGCCTTCAGCGGCGCCACCCATGACATCGCCCTCGACGGACTCTACATGGCAGAGCTCTCGGAGCAGGACCAGGCCAAATATATCGGCTGGCAGGGAGCGTTCTACAACATCGCCAAACTGGTAGCTACCGGACTTCTCGTCTATCTTGCCGGTGTGCTCATCGACGCACGCGAGGCAGCAGGAGCGACTTCCGGTGAGGCAGCGCTCCACGCATGGACCATCATCATGGGAGCCGCTGCGGTGCTGCTTGTCGTGCTCGGACTGTACCACCGCTTCAGCCTCCCGGCTGGACTGAAGGCTGAAGGCACGGAAAAGAAATCCGCCGGCGAGGAGCTCAAGGCTGTGATCGGTGACTTCTTCAGGAAGAAGCACATCTGGCTTTACATCGCATTCATCATCCTCTACAGACTCGGAGAGGGATTCGTGATGAAGATCGTGCCTCTGTTCCTCAAGGCCGACGTCGCTTCAGGCGGTCTCGGACTGAGCGAACAGCAGATCGGTCTCTATTACGGAACATTCGGAGCGGCGGCATTCGTGCTCGGCTCCCTGCTTGCGGGATACTACATCTCGCACAGAGGCCTCAAGAAGGCTCTCTTCTCCCTTGTCTGCATATTCAACCTTCCTTTCCTGGTGTACGCCTGGTTCGCATGGGCCCAGCCATCATCTGCGCTTCTGATCGGCAGCGGAATCGTGCTCGAGTACTTCGGCTACGGATTCGGATTCGTCGGACTTACACTGTTCATGATGCAGCAGGTTGCCCCAGGCAAGCATCAGATGGCACATTATGCTTTTGCTAGTGCGATAATGAACCTTTCCGTGATGGTGACAGGAGCGGTCTCAGGCTTCCTGAGCGATGCACTGGGGTATAAGCTTTTCTTCATTGTGGTGATGCTTGCTACGGTGCCGATTTTCATACTCAGCAGGGTCGTTCCTTTCAGAGATGACAAAACAAACAGATAATGTAATTATGAATAAAGAACTTAAAATCATCGGTGAGTCCATGCCGGACATGCCATGGGAAGACCGTCCGGAAGGATACGGTAAAGTGATGTGGAGATATTCGGGGAATCCTGTCATTCCACGTGACCTGCTGCCGGACTCCAACAGTATATTCAATTCTGCTGTCGTGCCTTTCAAGGACGGCTATGCAGGAGTGTTCCGTGTGGATGACACCAACATCAGGATGACTCTCCATGCCGGATTCTCAAAGGACGGCATCAACTGGGAACTGGATCCGGAGACCATAAAGTTTGACTGTGACATCCCTGAGGTCGGAGAATGGGTGTATGGCTATGACCCTCGTGTCTGCAAGATAGGAGACAGGTATTTTGTGACTTGGTGCAACGGATATCACGGTCCTACAATCGGCATAGCATGGACGACAGACTTCAAGACTTTCCATCAGATCGAGAATGCCTTCCTGCCATACAACCGCAACGGGGTCCTGTTCCCTCGAAAGATAAACGGCAATTATGCAATGCTCTCACGTCCGTCGGACACCGGGCATACCCCATTCGGTGACATCTTCTATTCCGAGTCTCCTGACTTGGAATTCTGGGGCAGACACCGCTTCGTGATGGGTCCTTCGGATTTCAATGACAGTGCATGGCAGTGCTGCAAGACCGGAGCCGGCCCTGTCCCGATCGAGACATCGGAAGGATGGCTGATGTTCTATCATGGAGTACACCATACCTGTCAGGGATATAACTATTCGTTCGGAGCGGCTCTCCTGGACCTTGAACAGCCTTGGAAGGTGCTGGCACGCACAGGCCCTTATCTCCTGCATCCGGAGACACTCTATGAATGTACCGGGGATGTGCCTAACGTATGCTTCCCATGTGCGGCGGTCCACGATCCGCAGACAGGACGGATAGCCATATATTATGGTGCGGCAGATACCGTCGTTGGTCTTGCCTTCGGCTATATAGATGAGATCATTGAGTTTACGAAGAAGACATCGATTGTATAGAAATAATCATAACTTTGCTGCTGATGAAAAGGATCAGTTTAGTTCTGACAGCGTGCCTGATACTCGGTGCATGCTCGGAGAAGACCATATTGCTGTCGCCTGACGGAGAAAAGTGCATCGTCTTTTCACTTGACCAGGCCGGAAGCCCTGTGTATAGTCTGGGCGTTTCAGGAAAGCCGCTCTTGGCTGATTCACAGATGGGACTTGAGGCGGAGGGAATTGATCTTTCTGGTGGGTTTGAAATCATCAGGGTGAGACATTCGGAAGTAAGTCAGAAGTGGTCGCAGCCTTGGGGCGAGAACAAGGAGATATCGGATGTGCATAATGAAATGTCTGTCCTTCTCAGAAACGATGAAGGCGTTGAACTTACAGTGAGATTCAGGGCTTTCGATGATGGAGCAGGCTTCCGCTATGAGTATGCCACGCCGGCGGACTCTCTTGTGATCGTCGGTGAAAACACACGCTTCAATTTTGCGGAAGACGGGACGAGCTGGTCCATAGGAAGTTATTTTTCAGGATACGAACTGCCTTACAGGGAGCAGAATATCAGTGAGGTGGAGAATGCAAACACTCCGTTCACCTTCAGGACCTCATCCGTATATGGCAGCATTCATGAGGCTGCCCTGTATGATTTTCCGGAAATGAACATATATCGTCAGGACAGTCTTTCGTTCAAGAGCGAACTGGCTCCACGTCCGGACGGCACTCTTGCCCATGTTGAAGGTTCGTTTGTCACACCTTGGAGGACAATTCAGATTTCCGACAGTGCGGTGGGACTGATCAATTCCTCTCTCATTCTGAATCTCAACGATCCGTGTGCTATTGAGGATGTGTCCTGGATACGCCCTCAGAAATATGTCGGAGTGTGGTGGGGAATGCATCTCGGAACTCAGGTATGGACGATGGGACCTCGTCATGGGGCAACGACGGAGAATGCCATAAGACATATTGACTTCGCCGCTGCCAACAATATAGGAGGTGTGCTCTTTGAAGGCTGGAACCAGGGATGGGAGAACTGGGGCGGAAACCAGCACTTCGACTATTGTGAGCCATACGAGGATTTCGATCTTGAGAGGATTGCGGAATATGCGGCCTCCAAGGGTGTGTCCCTCTGGATGCATAATGAGACAGGAGGAAGCATCTTCGAATATGAGGCTGCAATGGATGAGGCTTTTGCCAAATACCGGAGTCTCGGCGTACATTACCTTAAGACCGGCTATGCAGGAGGAATGCCTGAGGGTATCAGACATCACTCGCAGCGTGGTGTGCAGCACTATCAGAAGGTAGTTGAGACGGCAGCAAAGTACAGGATAGCCATTGATGCCCATGAACCGATCAAGGAAACCGGCATCAGGCGTACCTGGCCTAACATGATGACCCGGGAAGGGGCCAGAGGAATGGAGTGGAATGCGTGGAGCGAGGGAAACAGTTCCGAACATCTTTGCGTCCTGCCGTTCACAAGGCTGCTCAGCGGTCCGATGGATTATACTCCAGGAGTTTTCGATATCTATTACAGGACAGCATGTGCGACACCTGGCCGTCAGGAATGGAACGGTGACAATTCGAAGACATATATCAAGACGACTCTCGCCAGACAGATCGCCAATTGGGTGATCATATATTCTCCGTTGCAGATGGCCTGCGACCTCATAGAGAATTACGAGGGACATCCGGCATTCCAGTTCTTCCGTGACTTCGATCCTGACTGTGACTGGTCGAAGGCTCTTGCTGGAGAGGTCGGCGACTACATTGTAGTGGCCCGCCGCTGCGGAGACCGCTTTTTCCTCGGGGCAGGCACTGACAGTGAGCCACGTACCATCACTTTGCCGCTGGACTTCCTGAAAGCAGGTGTGGAGTATGAGGCTGTCATATATGCGGATGACCTCAATGCCCCGATAGTGATGCAGCCGGACGGAACCGAAGCCCCGGACAAGACATGCTACAGGATAGAGAAGATGAAGGTAACCTCGTCAGATTCTCTGAAGATAGAAATGGCGGGAGACGGCGGTCAGGCCGTGTCATTTTTCCCTTTAACAGAAGAATAAACATTTCCCTATGGACAGATATATGAATATAAGAGGCCTTGTGATTTTCTTGTCTGCATTGCTCCTCTCGGCAGCTGCATATGCAGATGACGGTTGGGTGGTCAGTGCGAAGGGAGAATGTAGCGACTATACAGGGGCGGCAGCGGCAAACGGCACAATGGGGATACTTCATTGGAAGGAGCCTTTCTCGGTAAGACAGATAGTGCTGAACAATGTGTTTGAACTGAATGACCGGACGGCTGTGAATTGTGCTGTACTTGGGATTAACCCTTTTGAACTGGTATTGAGCGTAGATGGAGTGGTTCCTGAAGGGTATTCCCATTGGAGCCAGAGTATCGACATGAAGAAAGCTCAGCACAACACGTCGTTCAGGGTAGCAGATAAGTTGGAGATCAGTTACTCGCTTGTGGCATTGCGGAATCTCCCTCATACAGCCCTGTTTAAGGTGAATGTGAAGGCTCTGGATGATGCTTCAGTGGCATTTGAGAAGTCTGTTTCAGTTCCATATGGTTATCAGCAGCCACGATACTCACACAGGGAATTTTTCGCAGACGGGAGACGCATACGTCTTCAGCAGACGGATGCCTTGACGGCTCACGGCAGATATGACGTTTCTGCAGCTTCGATGTTTATCTACGATGAAGCAGTAGGCCATTATGCGGCAAAGGATGGCAAGGCGGTACTCTCATTTGACATGACTTCTGGAGAAAGTGTAGAATTTAGTGTAGTCGGATCCATCTGCACTACGGCCGAGTACTCCGACCCTTACAGCGAGTCCCAGAGGGAGCTTGTCTATGTGGACAGGATTGGGGTGGATACTGTGATTGAGGGACATAGAAGACTTTGGGAAAGGATGTGGGAGTCCGACATTATCATTGACGGTGATGTCCAGGCTCAGAAAATCGTCCGCTTTGCGTTGTACAACCTGTATTCATCATGCAGAGAAGGTACGAGGTGCAGCATTCCGCCGATGGGACTGTCGTCGCAGGGCTATAACGGCCATATATTCTGGGATACTGAATTATGGATGTATCCTCCTATGCTGCTCCTGAATCAAGGTATCGCCAGGGCTATGATCGATTATAGGACTGACCGCCTTGTCCCGGCAAGACGCAAGGCTTCCGACTATGGATATCAGGGACTGATGTTTCCATGGGAGTCAGATTCGGACGGTCAGGAGGCCACTCCTGTATGGGCTCTTACCGGACCTATGGAGCATCATGTGACGGCCGATGTCGGAATTGCTGCTTGGAACTACTATCTGGTGACGAAGGATACGCACTGGCTAAGAGACGAAGGTTGGGAACTTCTTAAGGGTATCGCTGACTTCTGGGTGAGCCGTGCTGAAAGGAATGACGACGGCAGTTATTCAATAAACGGAGTCGTAGGTGCCGATGAATATGCCCAGAATGTAAATGACAATGCCTTTACCAACGCCTCGGCAAGCGTGGCACTGCGTAATGCGGTTAAGGCGGCCGAGATATGTGGCTATGATGCACCGCAGATATGGAACACTGTTGCAGAAGGACTGCGTCTTCACAGAACCCATGATGGTGTTACGATGGAGTATGATGGATATGCCGGAGAACAGATCAAGCAGGCTGACGTAAATCTGCTCGCTTATCCTCTGGGAGTAATTACGGAACCAGATCAGATCAGACGTGATCTTTCTTATTATGAGGACAAGATCGATATGGTCAACGGCCCTGCGATGACCTTCAGTATATTCTCTATTCAATATGCAAGACTGGGCGACAGGCAGAAGGCTGAAGAGATGTTCCGCCGTGCATACGAACCGAATATCCGTCCTCCATTTGGAGTCTTTGCAGAGACACCTACTTCAAATAATCCATATTTCATGACAGGTGCCGGAGGTCTTCTGCAGGCAGTCCTTTTCGGCTTCGGAGGGCTTTCCATTACAGATCAAGGTATAGTCCAGGAGAAACCGATCCTTCCGTCAGGGTGGACAGGCCTGACAATAACAGGTGTGGGACCTGATAAGAGGACTTTTGTGGTAACAAGATAACTATAGAATAAATGCATCAGTAATATTCAGATGCACCAAGATGTAAGAATGAAAGTACTTGTTGTTACGGTATAGTACTCGTCATGAGCTCGGATTTTATTCCGTTTTATTTTTGTGACGGTATTCTCTTCCACTTGATATCTTTCCTCTTTCTGGCATCTTCCAAGGTAATCATCCTTTGGTCGTCAGTGATTCGGATAGAACCATTTTCGCGAAAGTGCGCAGATCTGATGATTCCTGTACTATCTGCGAAGTCAATAAGCTTTTCTTTTTTATCATGCTGAATGTTGTAGATATGTATGAACTCGGCAGGTAACAATCGACACAAGGTGTCTGCATATGCCTGATATTCTTTCTCGCTCGCTTTGCTAAGATCAATCTTTTCTTTCACCTTACTTCTGTTTCCTGCCTTTACCGTTTGGTAGGCCCAGTGGTATCCCTTCCCAGGTGCAGAATAGTTTAATCGGTAATATGATTGATAGAGCTGGTTGCCTAAATACATTGGAGTGTTGATGAACCAGAAGTATCCTATAACTCCAGCTACAATCAGAGCCATAATGAAGATAACTAGGAACTTTGCTTTGAGATTCATGTGGACTTCCATCAGAGGTGGACGCTTCAGTGAGGCGTCCATCTTTTCGATTCTTTGGTCAAACTTCTCGTAGTAGGAGTCTGCGATACTGGCCTTCATGTTGAATCCGGATAAGGCATTCTTCATAGAGGAGCTTACTTCTTCCTTAACCAATTTGCGTACGTCTTCCTTAGTGCAGACTATTATTGTATCTCCTTCTGCTTTCTGCTGCTTCATCTCCTCAAATGCTTCCTTAAGCGAATCGTTGTTTGAGATGATTGTGCTGAGACAGGTCTTCTGGTCCAGTTTGGTCTGATTGATATCTTCCTGTATGGTGTCAATCTTCGGTTCGATGACTTCAACGACGTATGCCTCTGCTGTCGTTTCCGTCTTGACTATTTTCTTTTCCTTTGCCATTATTTACTTCAATTTAAGGCCAAGCTTTAAGCTTGGTCTATGTTCGTTTTGACTTTGCTGTCCTGCTTCGTGCTGCGGACTGAAGGTCTGCCTGATGCTCTTGATGCCTTTGGCAATGTCTGCACGTTGTCTTTGGATTCTTGATAGCTTGTTGTCCTGGTATGCGACTACGAGAGAGGAGGTGAGCACTGTGACCAGGGCCGTAAGCGGTGTGCTGAATGCTATCGCCATCATGACTGCCAAGGTTCCCTTTGCGATGTTTAACGGGAGACTCTTCTGCAGTCTCTTTTCTTCACGCCCCAATCTGTACATCTGTCGCCTCAGCTGCTCGCACTGCTGTCTTACTTTTGGTGGTATTTCATGCGTATCCCTGATTTTGGAGTGAAGATCAAGGATGTCCTGTGCCTCTTTGCGGAGTCTCGGGAAGTCGTGCCAGATGTTTATGATGTTCTCCAGGTTTCTGCAGCTGTACTGCCTGTCGATCTTGCTTCCACTAAATCTGCATGTTACTGTCTTTCCGTTCTCGTCCTTCACTTGCTTGGAAAAGGAAATGCCGCATGGCCTGCCATTGCTGTCCAGTTTAAGGTCTGTCGTAACTCCGTATTTGACCATGAGTATTGCAGGGAGGTCCTTGATACTCTTTGCTTCTGGTATTGCACATGCTATATCTCTGGCAATCTCATAGCGTGCGGCCTCGTATGTACGCTGTCGGCAGTCAGTCGGAATCTCGCTTTGTTTTGCGGACTTGTGGCTTCCCCAAGTGAATCCCATGTCGTTGGTGATTCTCTTGCAGATGTCGGCACTTCGCTTTCGCTCCATGTAATCGTTGATCTTCCTGCCGTCGTTATCGACGGCATTGGCTACGACATGACAATGCGGATTGTCGGTCCCAAGGTGACGGGTGATCAGATACTGTGTGTTGTCGTATCCCATATCCTTGAGGTATTGCCGTACGGCTTCCGCCATTACCTTATTGGTGAGGTGGGCGGCATCATCGGGGTGCCAGCTGATTGCAAAGTGTTTGACCGGTTGTGAAACCTTGGGGTTTAACTCTGCTTGCAGTTCGAAACTGTCTATCATGTCCTGCAGGTTGGGGGCGAATCGTCCCATACTGTCGTAATCCATGTCGATGCCTTCAAAGCCGATGGTTTCATACACTTGTTCCTTGCCGAGCAGTCCCTCGTCATACTTTATAGCTCCACCGAAACTGGATCCAGTTGTAATCTTGACCATCATTGCTTTAGCTTGTTTTGATAAATTTTTACCAGTTCCCTTATATGTTGCAGTTCTTTTTCCATTGTCTCCACGTAGTCAATGCAGTCATCTGACTGTGTGTTAGCCTTTATGGCTATCGGTCTTATGTTGACACCATAATTCCTGAGCTGCATGCTCAACTCCTTGTAGGTCTTGAACTCCTCCGTAGTCACACGCGGGTATACGACGGATTGAATGATACATAGCCGCATCACGTGTGAGATGGAAAATTCATCCACGACCTTTAGGAATTTCTTATAGTCTTTCTCGCTGATCTTGCACTCGGTCAACGCTCTGCGGAGATACTCGTACATGCTCATCTTGTACTCCTGGATTTTGGCTTCCAGGATCTGAAGTTCCATGTCGTTCAGCTTTGTCCCGACGCAGTGCTTGCGTTTCTCTTTTTCGGGAAGGGGTGTTCTTCCTCCTTTACTTTTGTTATTTCGTTCCATAATTTAATTCCTTTGCGAACTTGAGAGCGATGCTGCCCGGGCGGGCAGGTTTTGGTTAGCCCAAAACACAAACTCGCTTTATCTCACTACGTTCGATTTTTTGATGTTAAACAGTACTCTTTTTGATAGTTTCGGTTAGCTAATAACCATAACGAATTCTCTTTGACCATATCTATACTATTAGCACCATGGCAAAATTGGCAAAACAGAGAGATGGATGGCCTTTGAGATGTGTGAGAGGCAGAAAACTCTTGAAATTCTTTGCCAAATTGAGTGGCAAAACAATGGCAAAAGCCTCAAGTGTCAGGTGATTGGCAATTTGCCACATTCTTGCCAGTTAAAATGGCAAGAATCAGTGGCTAAAATCGCGGTCAGACATGCTTCGGTTGGTATTTTTCTCCGGAAATTGCCATTTTGCCACTATTAGATAGTCTGTATCTTCCGTGTTGGTATTCCAAGTATGAGCCTTTCAACTGTCCTAAATATCGGTCAATTGTTCTTGGTTTCATACCATATTGGGTAGCATGAGCGACGATGGAACTTCTCTGTACGAAACCATCGAGTGGGAACATTCTTAGGAATGCCTTCTGATCCGCTAGCAAAGGCTTAGGAAACATCTTGGACATCAGATCTAAGGTCTGCAGTGCCCCTTCCAGATAATAGTTCATGATGTCTGTTGCAGCATTAGCCATCTGCATTCCGATGAAATCTTCGTTACCTATTGGATCTTCATATGTAGGTAAGTCTCCGTTGTCACCATCTCCGATTTCTAGTACATCTTCGCCGCATGCCCTCCATAGCACCTTGAGGATGAGAGCAATCTTGTGGACGTTGACCTGTACTTTTCTCCAGACTGATAATTCTTTTTGTGGACGAGAAGAAGTGAATTCCCATTCTCTCTCATTTTGCCAATTCCTGACTGTTGCCCAACCGTTTTCTGTGTACCGGATATGTTTCGGATGTTCGTAATCTACGCCCAATGACTGATCGAAAATCGATAATATGATTTTCGACCAATCTTTGCATAAATTCTCGTCCGGCTGTTCGTCATTCCAGAGGAGTGGGCATGCCGGATGCTCGGAGTACGTCATGAGTATTCTCCAAAGCAAGCCGTCTTCGGTGCCGGCACCTTTGAATGCATCACATAAGATGTAAGGCTGGATCGATCCAATCAAGGATACAAACGGACGCTTGATGTGGAGTACTTTTGAATTTCCTTTTCTGTTGACGATAAGGTCATCTCCATCATATATTACAATCCATTCGCCCTGTTCGGATACGTGTCCTTTCGTGTATCTTGAGAAGGATTTTATCCACAATGCTAACTCGTCAAAGACGTCCATTATACCACGTGGATTTTCATGAAGAATTTCTTTGATGGCTTCTATTGTGGCGTCTTGAATGATATACTGGGTCTTGCGCGGTCTCTCAACATCAAGATTGCCTTTTGCTGTCTCCTTCTGATAGTGTTCGAGATCTTTGTTGTATTCGTCAAGGATTTCCCCTGCCCGCTTCCATAGTGGCTCCATGAACCATTTTATCGGCTGGCTCTTGTTCTCTCCGCTCTCTCCGATGATAGCCATGAATATATTTGCATATACGGTATATCCATTGTTGGCGCATAGTACCTTTGAGTTTGCTATTGAACCGGAAACTGCGGTGAGGATGGTGGAGAAACAATACGGTATTGGGAACTTCATGGAGTTGTGGAGTTCCCAGATAATGTTCTGCACCTTGTGTGGCAGATACTTCAGCAGCATCTGTTCGTTCTCTGTCAGCGAAGTGTCTTTCTTGAATTTCTCGATAAGAGAGAACGTCGTGTGGACCTTTATTTCTCTTGACATACGTTCTCCTTCCTTGCTTCTCTTTGGGACTTCTGGTATTCATCCGCTAGTTCTCTTGCCCTGTGGACGTCGAACACGATCCTCTTGCCGATCTGCGAAACGATCGCGCTGTCGAGGATTCCGAGTTTCTTAAGAGAATAGACGGTGCTTTGACAGCATCCAAGCTTTGTTGCCAGCTCGTTGATGCCGTGAGCGAAGATCTTAGTCTCTTTGCTTTCTTGTTGGGAGTTAGAGCTGCTTCGAGTGAGCTCGTTGAGTTGCAGGAATTCTTCTCCTGTCATTTGCCAGATTGGTTTTTCTAGCAGATAATTTTTTTGATCTTTCATGATGATGTATATTTTATGTGAAGCGGGGCCTGTTGGAGTTAAATATCACTACTTGACTCCAACTGGGGGACAAAGTTATATAATATATTTTCTAATTACAAAAAGAAATTACTATTAAAATAAAATAAGTAATTAAATATGTAATATAAAATGTTGTTTAATGTGTTGAAATTCAGCGTTAAATACTTGAAAAATAAAATATATTATAAAATTTGTTTAACAAAATATTGTTTATTAGGAATTTATCCTTACCTTTGCACCCGGAATGATGTGTAAATGCCCAGTATGGGCGATAGAATACTATGTGAATGTGTCCCTTTGATAAGGGTGGGAGTAAAGATGAAGACTGTATGCGATGCTGCGGCAATATGCAAAGCAATTGCTGTGGACTTTAAGGTAAAAGGTCTGACCCATGAGATAGCTGCTAGTCAATTGGGGTGTAGTAAACAGACCGTGTCAAATCAGATTTCTGGAAAGAAGAAGTTTAGTCTGAAGAGTGCTCAGAAGTATGCTGAGACATTTGGGTACAATCTGGAGTTTCTGTTGTTTGGAAAGGGAGAGCTGAATGGCTCTCTGCCTGCAACTCCGGTTTCTGATGCAGAGTCGACAGGCTCGGAAGAGGGGCCTTCTGTTGATGAGCTGAAAAGACAAGTGAGATTGGCGAAGACGCTCTTTAGAATTCTCAATAATCCGGATGCAATTGCGGCTTTTGATGCTGTGGTATCCGGAAATGAAAAGAGATATGCGGTTCTGTTAAGCAAACTTCATAACGACTATGGATGGGATCTCTCAGTAGAAGAGATTGATCGTGATCAGGTGGACAGTGTCCGTAAGTTTCTTGTAGAAGCTCAAGGTTGGCGCCTGATGGGATTGATTGAAAAAATCAATCACGTCTGCGGTGGAGGAGGCTATATGTCTGCTCAATCAATGCTGGATGTCTGTAAGACGGAAATCCTTAAGTTAACAGATGAATATCCTGACGTTATAATTAACGACCTTAAATAGTGTAAGGGGCATTTGGCATTTATGCTGAATGCCCTATTTAATTTTTGAACTGCGGATTTTCCTAAAAAGAAAACAGAGACAATGCTGTGTGGCATTGCCTCTGCTATAAACACCGAGGGGAAGAAGACAACCGCTAGCGGTTAAGTCTGATCATCTTATAGAGCTTCCCTACTGCATCTACAAGATGAAACAGAACCTTCACAATGTGGCCAAATACAAGATACTTACGTAGATTGTGTTTGGCTTTCCTTGTGGTGCCAACTTCGATACGAAGCTTCACCAAGAGCGAAAGCTTTGTTTTCATAATAGAAGGATAATGGCATTATTGCCTTTGTGATGAAGATGTAAAACAAGCTATGGCTCCTATGGAAGTACGTCCCTCGGCTTAAGGTCTGTAAGCGTCTTTAAAAAGAAAAGGCATTCAGTAGGGATCTGAACGCCTTAACTTATTTCATCTCAGCCTTTCGGCTATCCTTCTATTATGGCACAAAGATACTTACTTTTTTGATACCTGCAAACTTTTTAGGAACTAATCCATAAAGTTCATCTTGTTCATTTCGCTGGCTTTGATCTCGTCAACAATGTCGATGTATGGTTTCATTGACTTGTAGTCACTGTGGCCGGTCCACTTCATAACTACGCTTGGTGGAATTCCTCTTGAAAGTGCATTGACGATGAATGTCTTTCTTCCGGTATGGGTGCCGATCAGTTCCCACTTTGGCTTAATTTCATCAATTCTCTCGTTTCCTCGATAAGTGGTGATCCTTATTTCTTCGTTAATCTTTGCCAGCTTACAAAGCTTCTTCAAATCCCTGTTCATGGCCTGGTTGGTATAGAAAGGGAATACGAGGTCGTTCTTCTTTCCTGGGACAGCTCTGTACTTATCCAAAAGACTGCGCGTCATTTCGTTTATTTCAATGGAAATGCTGTCGGCTGTCTTCATGGTCGTTACCTCAATGTGGTCTTCTTTTACGTCGTTCCATTTAAGAGAGGAGGCGTCAGAATAACGCAGGCTTGAAAAGCAGCAGAACATGAATATGTCACGAATGGGTTCGAGGTACACATCCTCACTCTTTAGCTCAAGAGCAAGAATGGATTTCATCTCTTCCTTGTTCAGGTAGATTATCTTCTTCTGCGTCTTCTTCAATGTGGGTTTAAAGGTTTTGTAGGCCCTATTGGTGTTATACCCTTTTTCAGTGGCCCAATTAAGAAACCATTTGAGATAATCCAGCTTCTTTTCTATTGTTGAATTTTTAATTCCGACAAGGTCCTCAGTGTCGTAGTTCTTTCTCTCTCCTTTTGGCTTTCTTGGTGTCTTGAGCTGTTTCTCGTCTCTCAAATACACAACAAACTCCGTCAAGGTCTTATCCGTAAGGTCGGAGAACTTGAGTTTCTTTCTGAATGTGGAAAGATCGCTTCTGAGTGCTGCCATTTTCTGGAATGTAGCTTTGGTCCAGGCGTTCTTTTCTCCGCACTCAAAGACGAACTCATCAAAAACCTTGAAGAGATCAGGTTCCTTTGTTTTGGCCTCTCTCTTCTTTTCCGGTTCAGGCTTTTTAGGGGTGACTCCTTTTACCCTCTCTTCGTACTTCTTTACGATTTGAGCTCGTGTGGGGAATATGTCATTAGCTTCAAAATACTTAAAGGCTGTTTCCATCTGATCCTTTAAATTTCGAAGCACGTTGTTTATATAAAGACTTGTGGATCCTTTGGGACCTTGGTAGCCATCAACGACAATTTCCTCTTTAGTGTTCCAAGCATCCAAAGAGTTAATCTGGCATCCAGTAGATATAATTATCCTTTGACTGTTGAATGTAGTGTGCATCTGAATCTGGAAAAGATTCTTATCTTTTCCGTATGGTCTTAGCTTGAAAGCGATCTGTCTTTTAATAATCATCTTTTGTCACATTTTTCAAATCGTGTGACAAAAATGTGACAAATTTCTGACATTTCAAATACCTCCACTTGGAAAAATCGCCCATAGAACAACGTCATTCAATGCTCTCTGTGGCGCATTGGTTTTCGTTTTCAAATCCCCCTCTCACCGCAGAAAACGGCATTACAGATATCTGTAGTGCCGTTTTTGTGTTTTGCGGACCAAATAATGGACCCCAAATTCTGGCAATTTCACCCTTTATCAGTAAAGTCTTAATGACATTTCGTTTAAACATTGGTGTCATATTGACTTAAACGAAAAAGACAGAGACAGTGCCAACAGCACTGCCTCTGCTATAAACACCGAGGGGAAGTGGACACCGCTAAGAGGCGGTCAGAATCCGAACACTGTTACTTAGCATCCCCCAATGCGTCTGTAATGTGATCGAACCTTCACTGTCTTGCCATTGACAACTCGCTTGTGCGATTTGACCTTGACAATCTTGGTGGTGGCAACTTCAATTTGAAAGCTCACCGTAACAGCAAGTTCCTGTTTCATATTAATAAGAGCATTTATGGGACAACGTTGCCCCTTATCATTGAAAAGTGGAAACAAACTTGGGTTACATGAGTACATCCCTCGGCTTAGTTTCGTTATTCAGGGGCAAAAAGAAAAGGTATTCAGATTGGGGGCTGAATACCTATTTCTTTTTTCAATGTAGCCGAACGGCTAACGCTCTTATTATGCTGCAAAGATACAGACTTTTCGTGCATCTCCAAATTTATCTATAATCCAAACCATGAAATTAACCATTTTTAGTATGTAGAGATAAAAACTGTGGACCAATTTGTGGACCAAATTTTCTTTTGATTTCAATCGCAGCCAGAAAATCGGCCCCAAATGTTCAGCCAAATCCCGTATGCACTTTGTTCAGTATGTCTGTCTGCTGAATATCAGCCCCAGGCCAGTTGCGCAGGCTGCTATTGGCAGGAGCAGATAGTGTTTCCAAGTGTCAAGAAAAATACTAATCTCTGAAATGAAGCCATTCGAGAGAATATCAAGATTGAGCGGGTGCAGGTATGCTAACGAAATTGCTGATGCACCCATCACAAGACCGGTTGCCATGGTCAAGACTAGAATGATCCTGTAGTGGTTCCTTTGTCTGTCAACTTCTGTCTTGATTCCATCTACGGCACGCATTTTTTGCTGCACTTCCAGCAAAAATGCAGTGTTTTCCTTTACCTTGGGCTTGTTTTCTCTAAGGAAAGAGTCGATATCGTTGTTCTTTTTCATTGCAGTAAGGATTTGAGGCGAGTGCGGCCTGTTGAAAGGTGATACTTTACTGTACCTGACGGAATCTGCAGGATCGAGGCGATTTCTTTGATGCTCAGGTCTTCAAAATAATGCAGGATGATGGCTGCTTTCTCTTTTTCCTGCAGGGAATCCAGAGCCTGATACAGTTGCTGATACTTGAATCCCGCATCAGTTTCTTCTCCGGAAGTGACATTCAGTGCTTGAGGAGTGTCTGTCGGAACCGTTTCAGCACGTGGTTTCCTGCACCGATCAATGTAGCAGTTATATGCAATGCGGAACAGCCAGGTGCTGAACCTGGAAAGTCCCAGGAATGATCCGGACGCAACATAGGCTCGGATCAATGCATCTTGAGCGATATCGTCCGCTTCGAATGCATTCCCTCCACACAGCGCAAGCAGAAACCTCCTGAGTGATTCCTGCTCTGCCCTGACCAGATCTATGAAACGTTCCGGTGACATGGATTCCTACTTTTGCTCCAGCGCCTTTTCCTCTGCTTCGATTTCTTTCGCAAGCATCTTCTTTCCCACAAAGAATCCTATGAAGAGCGCGATTCCGACAGACAGGAATATTCCTGCGAAGATCAGAGGAATCACAAAGGAGTCATTGGATGTGGTTCCGTCCCAATTGACCCACTGTACAATGCCGAGAGCAGCCAGTCCTGCTCCAGAGAGTCCGGTTATACAACCCCAGACCAAACGCTTCAGTAGACGCTCCTTGATGGTTCGTGGAATGTTCTTGTCTTTTAAAAAATCAGCGTCGATAGATGCTCCAGCCTCAATGGCCTTGAGCATAATCTCTGTCTTTTTGTTTGTCTCATTCTGACGAGCTCTTGTCACGAGATGTACGATCATCACCGGCAGCACAACACATATGCAGACCGGAATTACAATAGGAATCAATAAAGCAATAACTGCTTCCATAACTGCTAAAATTTAATGTTAAACTTTTCCGTTTCCAGAAACGGTTTCAGTCATTAGACGGAAAGGTAACTCAAAAGGTTGGAAAAATATTCATTTTCTTGCACTCATTTTGCTATATTTGCCCTCAGAATGAAAAAGCTGTTGACATATATTCTTCCGGTTTTTCTCTTTGCTGTCATTTCATACGGCGCAGAGGGAACGGTGTCGGATGTGTCTCTTGAAGATTTCAGGATGATTGAAGAGAGCGTTATGGCTCAGCAGTTTACCGTCTCGGACTCCACTGCCGATTCTGAATTCTGTCTTCCGCGTCAGATTCCAACAGCAAACACTCTTCGTGCACATAACTCGGTAAGAAGGACCTCCGGTGCGTATAGAATCAATACGGAGTTCATCGCATCAGGCAAAATAATAAATGCCGGTCTAAGGTTCTGTATCCAGATAAAGTCAATAATTACCCGGTCTTCTCTCGCCGATCCGGCGTACAGGCTGCTCAAATTGGGTAAACTTATCATTTAGAAACATTTAGTCTATGGTTTGCGACATTTCCCGGATGGGAAGTGCCGCGGTTTCTGCTATGCAGAGATTTCTCGATCAGCTGTCGCTTGCTCGAAATGACATTGTAGTGTCACAAAAGAAAAGATTATAAACAGACTAAATGATAAAGATATGGAAAAGACATTCGTCAGAGTTCACTCTGTAAAAGATATAGTAATTTCACTTTCACTTATAGTTTCAGGATCAATACTCGTTGCCCTGCCGACTGGTACAGGAGTAAATGTAGCGGGATTCTTCATGATATTCGCAGGACTTCTTCTGGGCCTCTTCATGAAGACCGGATATAAGGATACTGCATCCGGTGAAAGATTCCTGAAGAAGGAACATTATTTCCAGCAGGCAATGAATGCAGCAATATGCTCAGTGCTGGAGTCCAAGCCGGAGTCCATCGATCTCTCGGAGGAGGATAAGGGAAATGCTGTAAAGCTTGACGTATATTACAGCAAGGCAATCGGGAAAGCTTATCTTCAGCTTTTCGAGTATGTTCCATATAAATATGAACCGTGCTCCCAGATGTACGAGCATCATATATCAAGAATTGAAAAACTCATTAAATAGCGATGGAGTATATAATCCTTATAGTATCGTTGGTGGGTATTGTCTTTGGTGCGGATTTTCTCGTTGCCGGAGCTGTGTCCATCGCCAGAAAGTTCAAGGTCTCTGACTTTGTGATAGGTGCTGCAATCGTTGGAGTCGGAACATCGATGCCCGAGCTCGTGGTGAGCTTCATCGGTGCCGTCAACGGCAATGCGGATGTCGCGATAGGAAATGTAGTAGGCTCGAATATATTCAATGTACTTGGAATACTCGGACTTACAGCAGTACTGTTTCCTGTGGCTGTTGATAAAAAGAACATGAGGTTTGAGATACCTCTCTGCATAGGAGTATCGGTCCTTCTTACCCTTCTTGTCTTTAATTTCTTCAACGGGGCAGAAGCGACAATCGGAAGAGTCGACGGAGTGGTCCTTCTCCTTCTTTTTGCATTCTTCATGTGGTATTCTTTCCGTCGTGACAGAAATGAAGCTATAGTGGAGGAGCCGTCACAGGAAGACGCCACTCCGCTTTGGAAAGCCGTCCTGAAGGTAGTCGGAGGACTTGCACTGCTGATAACCAGCTGTGATTTCTTTGTGGATAATGCTGTGCTGATTGCCAAATCGTTTGGGGTGAATGATGCATTCATATCCCTTACTTTGATTGCCTGCGGAACATCGCTTCCGGAGCTTGCGGCATCTCTTGCTGCCGCAGTAAAGAAGAACACGCAGCTTGCTCTCGGAAATATCGTCGGCTCAAACATATTCAACATGACCCTGATACTTGGACTCAGTTCACAGGTGATGCCTCTGACATCCTCCGGCATTACAATCATCGATTATCTCGTGATGATAGGGGCTTCTATCCTTCCTCTGATCTTCGGATTCAGAGGGAAGATCGGCAGACTTGGAGGAGCAGTCATGGTCATTTGCTTTGTCGCCTACAACTGGTACCTGATAACTAACCAAATAGCATAACAATGGGAATACTTCAGATCTTTACGGAATGAACCTGATGAGCTCCGGACTGCAGAAAGCCGCATCAACATCTCACAGAATCTCGAAAAAGTCTTCATAAAGAGATAGCTTATTCTCCGTATGTCCACTGGTCGTTCTCATCATATGATACAGTGCCGCTGTGGAGAAGTTCTCCGTCACGGAATGTCTTGATCAGGACAGTGCCGTTCTGACTTGTCACTCCTTCGACACTTGTGCAGAATTCCATCTTATAATCGTCTTCTGTACGTTTTCCGGAAATATGGAATATGTAGCCGTCTGTGAGGATCATATCATCGCTGGCGGCTACAACCTTTATTTCCGTTGTACAGCTGAAATCATCGATAATGTCGCTCCAGTAGGCTCTCGGGTCCATTTCTTCGGTAAAGCTGCCCTCCCATCCGCTCTCGGTGCGCACGAATGAGTAAACCCCCTGATTTGTCCTGGAATAGAAGTCACGGGAAAGTGACCATCTGGCTCCCGTCTGCAAGAAGGAAAGCCCGTTTGTGCTGAGAGTGTCATTATGACCGACTTCCCATTTGTTTACTCCTATCTTCTTATAGTTCGAGGTGTCTCCTCCGCCGTTTAGTATCTCATCTGCACTTATCATGTATTCAAGAGCATCCGCTGCATCCAATATATATCGTAAGGCAACATTTCTCATATAATTGTTGAAGGAGTATCCATCCTTCTCATAATCCTTGATTGTGCACGAGGATATGGCAATCAGTGCAATACATATGAATATCTTTTTCATATCATCAAAAATTTTCATGTTCGGTTTCATGACATTAAAATCTATATCCTACTCCGAGGCGTGTTCCTAATGGAATGATTCCCGTATAGAGATCCCCTACTCCGGCTTCCAACACACCATATACTCTTCCTTTTCCGAATTGCCAGCCGAACATGGTGACCTGGAATCCGAATCCGTCGTTGTCATAGTTTGATTTCTCCCAATACTCCAGGCTCCTGTCATGCAGCATCAGTCCCATATAGACCGAACTGTACAGTTTGTGCGAGCGGGTGTTCATCCAATAGAATCTTCCCCCGGCAAGGATTGAAAAGATGTCATCAGCTTCGCTTTTAAGGTACTCATCGGTGCATATGTCATAGTAATCCGCTTCCATTCTGCTGTAGCCGACATTCAGCAGGATGGCCCATCTTCTGCCGAGCTGGCATGACGCGTCGATGGAATAGGTTCCGAATGTCTTTGATTTAATGTCGAAGTTGTACAGCTCCGTAATATACTCCGGTTCATCATAAAATTTTTCACCGATGCTGTAACCGGCATCCTGGAATGCATAGAGAGGGATTCCGGAAACGCCTACATTGACGCTGAACCGTCCGATTGTCTTGTCGTTCTGTGCTGACATCACTGCATTTGCCTGCAGGAGAAGAATTGCAGTCACAAGGATCTGATGTAGAAAAGTTGGTTTCATAATGGTAGTCTTGCATAGAATAGATGTAATTTCAGCGATATAGTACTATGCAGGTTTGAAATATTTTGCAATATTTGTAAAAATCTAAGACTATGAAGAGAATACTTGCACTTTTACTGCTTGCCCTGCCATTGTCAGCGGCAGCTCAGCTTTCAAATGAACATGTACATAAGTTTGTAGAGCATAACAATGCCCGCTACAGGAACGAAATCAATATTCCTGGATTCGACGGATATCAGACTCTGAAATGTGATTTCCATATCCATACAGTTCTTTCAGACGGCTCTGTGTGGCCTACGGTCCGTGTTCAGGAGGCTTGGAGAGAAGGTCTGGATGCAATCGCCATCACTGACCACATTGAATACCGCCCTAACAAGAAAACCGTGATTACTGATCATAACGAGTCTTTCAAGATTGCGAAGGAAGCTTCAGAAAAATATGGAATCATAGTGATCAAGGGCGCGGAAATTACGCGAAAGAAACCTCTGGGACATATGAACGCCCTGTTCATTACAGATGCGAATGCTCTTGAAGTAAAGGATCCGCTTCAGGCAATAGATATAGCACGTAGTCAGGGAGGCTATGTTCTCTGGAACCATCCGGGATGGCCAGACAATAATTCAACCATCTATGATGTCCACGCAGAGCTTCTCAAGCAAGGTAAGATTGATGCTTACGAGGTATGCAACCATATGGAGTCATATCCTTTGACCTATGACTGGTTTGCCCAGTATAATATCGCTCCTATGGCGAATACTGATATTCACGCTACCGTCGAAGGAGATTTTGGCTCAGGTGCGATGCGCCCGATGACTCTTGTCTTTGCTGCAGACAGGACAGAAGAGGCTATCCGTGAGGCTCTTGATGCAAAGAGAACCGCAGCTTTGTTCTTCGGTAATCTTGTCGGCGCAGAGGAGTATCTGTCAAAGCTTCTCAGTGCTTCTCTCAAGATCCGTACAATCAGCAAAAAGAAGATAGAGGTCACCAATGTTTCGGATATAACCTATAAGATGAAGGCCGGCAATACTCTTTACATCTTCCCTGCAGGAAAGGCCGCAATGGTGTCTGTTCCGACAGAGGAACTCACAGTGTTGAACTGCTTCATCGGCTTCGAAAAGAACCTGACCTGGAGATTCTAGCAGGATTTCCTGAAAATGATACTCCACCTGCTGATTGATTCGGCAGGTGGAGTTGTTTTAATATACGGATGCTACAGCGGCAACTGTGCCGCCGACGAAGGTTATCAGGTCAGCCGGGGCAATCTCCAACTGCAGGCCACGGACGCCGGCACTGACGTAGATGCGTTCAAACTCCATTGCGGTTGAGTGGAAATAGGTCGGAAACCTCTTCTTCATCCCGACAGGAGAACATCCGCCGCGTATATATCCGGTGACGGCAAGGAGATCCTTCATGGCAATCATTTCTACTTTCTTGTTGCCGGATGCTTTGGCAAGCGCTTTCAGGTCTACCTCTGAATCCCCTGGAACCACGCATACGATATGACCGGTCTTGTCACCCTGCAGAACCAGAGTCTTGAAGACCTGCTCTATCGGTTGTCCGAGGCATTCCGCAACATGCTGTACTGCAAGATCGTTTTCGTCGAATTCGTATGGAATAAGACCATAGTTGATGCCAGCCTTGTCGAGCAGCCTGGCTGCATTGGTCTTTTCTATTTTCTTTGCCATGACCTACTCGTTATCAGACTCGATTTCAATCATCTGGTCGGGAACAATGAATTCCTTTCCCTTGCTTCGCTTTACTCCCAGTTCCATGACCTGCTTTGCGGAAGTAGTTATGCTCTGGCCTCCTTCCTTGAGCTTGGATATGCCTGAGTTGTAGGCTGTCGTTACCGACTTGAGCTTCTTTCCCAGATCGATGTAGGCATCGTAGAATGCACCTACTCTGTCGATCATGTTCTGGGCTGCGGTGGTGATCTTCTGGGTGTTGGTGTCCTGCTGGAACTTATTCCATGTAAGCTGGATGATCTTTAGGAACGGCATTATGGTCTGTTCTGTGGCAATGAGCACGTTCTTCTGATATGCTTCCTGCCAGAGCATAGGGTCTGCCTCGAGAGCTACCCTGAATGCCATGTCGCGTGGCATGAACATAAGAACATAGTCGGCAAATGACTTGGCTCTCTTCTTTGCATATTCCTTTCTGGAAAGTTCATCGATGTGCTTGCGGACACTCTTGATATGTCTGTCAAGGGCCGAGGCCTTGTCTTCCGGTGTGGTTGCGTTCATATAGTCCACGAATGCTGTGAGAGAAACCTTCGAGTCAACCACAAGGTCCTTTTCTTCATATCCGTCCTTGAAATGGAAGACGAAATCAGGACGGCTCAGGTCATCATTTGCGGCCTCGCGTGTGTAATGAGTGCCCTCCTGGAGTCCTTCTCCTGCAAGGATTGCGTCAAGGAAATTCTCGCCGAAGCAACCCTGCACTTTCGGTTTGCCTGTCAGTGCCTCGGAAAGTGTATCAGCCTTGCGTCCTACGTCCGAGGTTTTTTCCTGCATGTCCTTGACGGCGCGCTTAAGCTGCTCGGAAAGCTCGGTTGTGCTCTTGAGATGGCTGTCAGCGTTGTCCTTCATAGCCTTCTCCATTGCCGAGATGCTTTCCTTCAGTGGTTTCAGGATGCCGTCCATATTGCTCTGGTTGCCATCCTTGAGTTCCTTTTCTCTTGTCTTGAGGAGTTTCTCGGTCTCAGCCGTCATGCTGCTTACCACAGTCTCCTTCATTTCCTTGAGTGCCTTTTCATAGTTCTCCTGTGCCTGCCGTACCATCTCCTGTGCGCTCTCCTTCTCCTTCTTCAGGGCCTCTGTCTTGGCATTGAGTTCGCTCTGATGCAGCATGGCCTGTGATTCCAGCTCCTTCTTTAGTGTAAGGACCTGGGCATCACATTCATTCCTCAAGGAAAGTTCCCTTACTTCCATCTGAGACCTGTATATCGAACGAGAAGTCAGCCAGACCGCTACGCCTGCTGCAGCGCCGGCACAAATGGCTATAATGATAGATGTAATCATAGAATTGCGTTTCTTGTATATACAGACAAATTTATGAAATGTTACGCACTAACTCAAAATTTATTACCTTTATGCCTCAAACAAATAATCTGACTATGGGAAATAAGATATTCAAGGTGCTGTATGCCGCTCTTATGGTAGTTATTGCCATAGCTGTGGTGGTTTTTATGGTCATTCATCTCAAGTCTGGCCAGGCTGGGCAGTATTCCAAGCTCGTGACGGCAGGATATGTCCTGATCTTCATATGGGCGGTCTACCGCTGCTACACTCTCATCAAAAATCTTCGTCGTTAGACAAAAAATAATAGGTGACCCGAAAAGGTCACCTATTATATATATTAAGGTATAGAATTATCTGTACTGAGCGAACTCTACATCCTTAGCAGCTCTTTCAGCGAGCTTCTCGCACTTCTTAGCAGCCTCGAGGTTAGTCTTTACAGCCTCAGCGTCACCATTGCGTGCAGCAGCTACAGCGCGGAGGTAAGCAGTCTTAGCGCACTCGCACTTGAGGGCAGCAGCTGGAGCGTTGTTGCCAACGAGGAGCTGAGCAAGAGCAGCGTTGAAGCCCTTAGCGTTTGCAAGAGCAGCTGCAGCAGCCTGATAGTCACCCTTAAGAATGCTGATTACAGCAGCGTTCTCCTTTGCAGTCTCGTTGCCGGCAGCAGCGAAGTACTTAGAAGCCTCGTCAAGGTTGTCCTCGCGGAGAGCGATAACACCCATTGCGTTGTTCCAGTCAGCGTCCTTCTCAACAGACTCGAGAGCGTTCTTAGCCTTATTGAGCTCGTCCATCTTGATGTAAGTTACAGCAAGGTTGTACTGAGCAGCGTTGCTGTTGAACTTCTCAGCAGCCTTCTTGTAGAGAGCAACCTTCTTGTCGTTCTCCTTTACGAGAGTAGCAGCACGAAGGATAGCAGTCTCATCGAGAACGTCGATGTTCTCCTCGATAAGCTGGAGGAGCTCCTCGCTAGTGTAGTTAGTGTACTCAACGTTAGCGATGAATCTTGCACGACGAAGCTCAGGGAGAACCTCCTTAGCAAGAGTTGTGTAAACTGCAGACATGTTCTTGATCTCCTTCTCACGAACAGCAGGATCGCTGTACATAGAAAGAACGCGGATGATAAGCTCCTTGTCCTCAAGGTCAGAAGCAGCTACGAGCTCCTGGAAACCATCCCAGTCCTCAGCTACGCTTGTAACGTTAACTGGAGCGTCAACCGGATGCTTCTTTGTAACCTTGCCGAATGCCTTCTCAGCAGACTTTGAACGGTTCTCAGAAAGCTTAGCGTTCTGATCCTCCTTACCGTCTGGTGAAGCGTAAGCAACAACGTCAGTGCTTACGAGGTTCTTGCGCTCGTTAGCCTTGATTTCGTCGAGAGCAGCCTGGAAGTCCTTAACTGACTGAGACTTGAGCTCCTTGCTTCTTACAGTTGAGCTGTTGATTGTGTAAAGGATCTGACCCTCAGCAGTCTGCTTGATGATCTCCTGATAGTTGTCAGCCTTAAGATCGAGCTTACCCTTCTTGCATACGAGCATGTAAGTAGTGTTTGCACCGTCAGCAGCCTTCTTTGTAGGGAGGTCTGTAGACTTGTTCTTGTACTTAACTACGCCACGAAGCTCGAGGTAGCACTTCTCCATACCTGGAGCATAGTCGAAGTGAACCTTCTTTGTTACAGTTGTACCAGCCTCTGGAACTACCTCATAGTTGTCCTCAACCTTCTCGCCCTGGAACATGTAAGGCTCCATCTTAGCCTCACCACCTTCGTAAACGATCACTGGAGTAACCTCGAGGATAGCCTTTGGGTGGAAGTAATCTGCAGGATAAGTAACTGACACCTCAGCGTCAATCACGCCACCTACAACCTCAAGAACAGCAGGCTCGCACTTTACGATTACGTTCTCTGCCATTTCAGCCATCTTCTCTGGTGAGCTGCAGGCAACAGCTGCAAGTCCGAGAACGGCTGCGAACATAGATTTGATACTTTTTTTCATTTGTTTGTATTAGTTAAATGGTTTGTTGATTGCCTATAAAGGGTTGATTTTACAATCTTCGCCTAATCTGTGCAAAGATAATCTATATTTTTTTATTTTCCATCCTTTTCTTAACTTTGTGCCGTTATGACGAATCAGGAATTACAGAGTCTTAAGAATAAATTCGATATTATCGGAAATGATCCGGTGCTGAACAGGGCACTGGAGATAGCTGTGGCTGTGGCTCCGACCGACATTACGGTGCTTGTATCAGGTGAAAGCGGAGTCGGAAAAGAGAATATTCCAAGGATAATTCATCAGCATAGCCGTCGCAGAAACGGTAAATATTTTGCGATAAATTGTGGCGCAATCCCTGAAGGAACTATAGATTCCGAGCTTTTCGGACATGAAAAGGGTTCGTTTACAGGCGCGAACGAGATGCGCCGCGGATATTTTGAGGAGGCGGACGGAGGAACGATATTCCTCGATGAGATTGCCGAGCTTCCGCTTGCTTCGCAGGCAAAGCTTCTCAGGGTGCTTCAGTCGGGCGAATTCATACGCGTGGGCTCTTCGAAGGTTCTGAAGACTGATGTCAGGGTGGTTGCGGCTACGAATGTGAATCTTCTCCATGCGGTTTCAAAAGGAAAATTCCGTGAAGACCTGTACTATCGCCTCAATGCTGTGGCCATATCGATGCCGGCTCTCAGAGAGCGTCCGGCCGATATAAATGTTCTGTTCCGCAAGTTTGCATCAGATTTTTCTGCAAAATACGGTGTCTGCAAGGTCTCTTTGACCGAGGATGCTTCGATTCTTCTCAGAAAATACCGCTGGCCGGGCAACATCCGACAGCTGAAGAATGTCGCTGAGACGATTTCTGCGCTTGAGTCCGTGCGTCTGTCAGGATTCACTGACAAATGTGTGATTGATGTCGAGACTCTGGCCAGATACATTCCGAAGGAAGAGCCGAACCTTCTCCCTGCAAAGGTTTCGTCCTGGGGTGATTCGGAGAATCCCGGGGAAAGGGAAGCTGTCATAAGGATGCTTTTCCAGCTTAAGCAGGATGTCGATTATCTGAAGGAGGTGGTGGCAAAGGCTGGTATAACCCTTCCGTCAGGTCCTGCGATTCCGGCACCGGAGATTCCTGTCCGCAGCGAAGTTCAGAATGAATGGTCGTCGCCTGTTGAAACAGAGAGTCAGGAGGATCCTGAGGAGCAGGAATATCAGACCGGAACGGCAGACCTTTCGCTGAAGTCAGCGAGCATGGATCTGATTGAGAAGGTTCTTCGCAAACACGACGGCAACAGAAAGGCAGCGGCAGCCGAGCTTGGAATCTCGGAAAGGACGCTCTACCGCAAGATCAAGAATATTGGTAAGGAATGATGAAAGGATACAGAAACATATTGGCAACGGCAGGTGTGGTCATTTCTCTTATGGTCACTGCCCTTATTGTGCATTCGTGCGGAATCTATTCATTTACAGGAACTTCCATCCAGCCGGATGTCAAGACTGTAACTATTCCGTATTTCGAATACAAGGCATTGAAAGTCAATCCGTCACTGAGTAACCAGATTACTGAGGCTCTTCAGGAGAAGTTCATCCGTCTGACAAGGCTTGAACTTGTGGATGAGGAGGGTGACCTGGAGATCATCGGCGCGGTTACCGGATATGACGTGAGGGCGACAGCCATCAATGCGTCTGAGCAGGCTGCGCAGAACCGTCTTACGGTTACCGTCAAGGTTACTTTCATCAACAGGAAGTATCCTGAGGAAAATCAGGATGACAAGTCTTTTTCTGCTTTTGCCGATTTTGATGCAATGCAGCAGCTCGATGCCGTCGAGGCTACATTGTGCGAAGAAATTGTTGAGAAGCTTTGTGAAGACATCTTCAACGGAACTGTAGCGAACTGGTAGCCTTATGGAAAATCACATTGATCTTAAGAAACTCAACCTTGATGAACTGGTAGGGGTGATAAACCTTTATCCTTGGTTTGGTGCGGCCAGAAGCGAACTTTGCACAAGGATGGGCCGGATGGGAGAGGGCTGGAGTGATGCCCAGTTTGCGGATGCTGCAATGTATGTGGTTTCCCGTGACAGGTTGGCATCTGTGTGGAGAAGTGCAAGGAAGGAGGACTGGAAGGATGCGGATGTAGAGCAGATACTTAAGTCCTATTTGGAAGTAGAGCAGGAGCCTGAAGCATCGGAAACTTCAACTGCCGTGCAGGAAAGAAAGGTTCTTGTGGTCGGAGGCGACTATTTTTCACAGGAGGCATATGACAAGGTGCGTCGTTCGGATGACAATGTGTTCTCCCGTTATGCGGCAAAGGCAAAGGGGGAGCGTTCCGGAGAAAGCGGCGACAGCGCAGGAACCTTCGATCTCTATACTGAAACATTGGCTCAGATATATGCAGAACAGGGCTACTTCGACCAGGCAAAAGAGATATATTCAAAACTAATTTTGGCATATCCAGAAAAAAATGCTTACTTTGCAGCCCTTATTCAAAAAATTGAAGAAATTAACAGTTAGTATACTATGAACGTACTATTTACTATTTTGACAGTGCTTGTGCTTCTTGCAAGCGGTCTTCTGACACTTATCGTATTGCTTCAGAACGGCAAGGGCGGCGGACTTGCAAGCAACTTCGTAGCGGGCAACCAGACTTTTGGTGTACGCCAGACAACAGACATCCTTGAGAAGATCACTTGGGGTCTTGTTACATTTGTTGGTGTTGTTGCTATTCTCATCAACGTGTTCACCCTCAACACAAAGACTGAAGAGGTTGATTTCACTGAGAAGATCGAGATGGCTGCTCCTGCACCTGAGTTCCCTGCAGCTGCACCTTCGACTGAGGCTGAGGTTCCTGCTGAGACACCAGCTGAGTAATTGAGTCTTCTGCCTGCTGACATTTTGTCAGTTCAAGGCCTTTGGAATATAATTTGACTGATAGCCGTCTGTTCCTTGGAATGGACGGCTATAGGTGTATATTAACAGATGGAGGAAAGAAAAATGGCAGAAAACAAGTTTGAAAATCTGAGCAGGTTCGCTGTCAATCTTAATGAGAGGGCGGCACAAGGTAAACTTGATCCTGTAATCGGTAGAGATGAAGAAATTCGTAGAGTCCTGCAGATTCTAAGCAGGAGAACCAAGAATAATCCGATCCTGGTCGGAGAGCCGGGAGTTGGAAAGACTGCGGTTTCGGAGGGAATCGCACAGAAGATTGTGGACGGAGATGTTCCGGAAAACCTCAAGAGCAGAAAGATATACTCCCTCGACCTGGGTGCCCTTATTGCGGGCGCTAAGTATCAGGGAGAGTTTGAAGAACGTCTGAAGGGTGTGGTCAAGGAGGTTGTGGACAGTGATGGTGAGGTGATCCTTTTCATTGATGAGATCCACACACTCGTGGGCGCAGGACGTTCGTCCGGAGCGATGGATGCATCCAACATCCTGAAGCCGGCTCTTGCAAGAGGTGAACTCAGGACTATAGGCTCCACTACGCTTGATGAGTATCAGAAATATTTTGAGGCAGACAAGGCTCTTGAGCGCAGATTCCAGATGGTTATGGTGGATGAGCCTTCTCCGGCCGCTTCAATTTCCATAATGAGAGGCCTTAAGGAAAGATATGAGAACCATCACAAGGTGAGTATTGAGGATGATGCTCTCATCGCTGCAGTAGAACTCTCGCACAGATATATTACAAACAGATTTCTTCCGGACAAGGCTATCGACCTGGTGGATGAGGCCGCATCAAAGCTTCGTCTGGAGATGAATTCCGTTCCTGAGCCGATTGCCGAGCTTGACAGCCGTATCCGCCAGCTGGAAATCGAGAAGGAGGCTGTGAAGAGAGAGGGGGTGTCGCTCAAGACGGACAAGATAAAGTCCGAGCTGAAGGAACTGTCCGGTCAGAGGGATGAGTTGAGGAAGAGGTGGAATGAAGAGAAGAAGATCCTTTCTGAGCTCCAGTCTGCAAGACAGAAGATGGAGGATTACAAGATTGAAGCACATAATGCTGAAAGGGCCGGAGACTATGGCAAGGTGGCGGAGATCCGTTATGGAAAGATGGCGGAAACACAGAGACAGATTGAAGATCTTCAGGATCGGCAGACTGCAATTAAGGACCCGATCATCACAGAAGCTGTTACTCCAGAGGATATAGCGGAGGTTGTGGCAAAGTGGACGGGCATTCCGGTCAAAAGAATGCTTGAAAGCGAGAGAGAAAAACTGCTCAGGATGGAAGATGCCCTTCATAAGAGGGTCGTTGGTCAGAATGATGCGATAGAGGCTGTAGCGGATGCTGTGCGCAGGTCGCGTGCCGGACTTCAGAACGAAAAGCGTCCGATCGGATCATTCCTGTTCATGGGAACTACTGGTGTCGGAAAGACGGAACTTGCCAAAGCATTGGCTGAGTTTCTTTTCAATGACGAGAACATGATGACCCGAATTGATATGAGTGAGTACCAGGAGCGCCATTCAGTAAGTCGTCTTGTAGGAGCGCCTCCGGGATATGTCGGATATGATGAAGGCGGTCAGCTGACTGAAGCGGTCAGGAGGAAGCCGTACTCCGTGGTCCTGCTTGATGAAATCGAGAAGGCTCATCCGGATGTGTTCAATATCCTTCTTCAGGTCCTTGATGACGGCCGTCTGACTGACAACAAGGGTCGCACGGTGGATTTCAAGAACACGATCATGATCATGACTTCAAATGTCGGCGCAGACATCATTCAGTCTTACATGGGTCGCCTGCCGTTGTCTGACCAGTCTTCCAGGACCAGTCTTCTGACAGATTGCCGCGATGAAGTCATGGAGGTTCTGAAGAGGACCGTCCGTCCGGAGTTTCTGAACAGGATAGACGAGGTCATAATGTTCGAGCCTCTGTCCCAGACTGATGTCCGCGACATCCTCAGGATGCAGATGGCTGCTCTTCAGGAAAAGCTTTCGGAGAATGGTGTCAGAATAGCCTTCTCGCAGGAGTTTGAGGACTACATGAGCACAAAGGGGTATGAGCCGGCATATGGAGCCCGTCCTATCAAGCGTCTGATTCAGAAGGAACTGGTGAATCTTCTTGCAAAGTCGATCTTGGATGGTCATGTCCATCGTGACTCTGAGATACTCATCGGAGTCGCAGACGGACAGATAACTATCGAAGACAGATAGACTTATCCATTGCATAAAAGTCAGGAATTTCTATATTTGCATATACTATAAATATGCATATCTATGAAATTCCTGAAACTTGCAATTGTTGCTCTTGCAACCCTTTCTCTCCTTTCGTGCGGAAACGCTGAAAAGGAAGTCATTACTCTGAAACTGGCCCATTACAATGTAGGGGCCTTCAACAAGACTCAAGACAGCTCTATTGACGCGATAGCGAAGATGATGCGCGAAGTCGAAGCCGATGTGGTTTCTGTCAATGAGGTGGACAGCTGCACGACAAGAACCGGTGTTGTGGATCAGTTGCTGGAATTGTCCAAGGCTATGGGAGAGTGGGGATGCTGGTATGCTGCAGCGATGCCTTATAGGGGCGGAGCTTATGGCGTAGGCATAACATATGACTCAAAATACCCTGTCGTAAAGACTGATGTGGTGAATCTTCCAAAACTTACAGGTAAGGAGCCGAGAGCTCTTGCGGTTGTTGAATTTGAGAAATTCGTGTTTGCAACCACCCATGTGGATTATGCCACTGTTGACTCTCAGCTCGGACAGGTAGCGGTCATCAATGCTTACATGGATGAAAATTACGGTACATCAGAAAAGCCTGTGTTCCTCTGCGGTGACTTTAACTGCGAGCCGGGAAGTGAACCGATAAATGAGATGTTGAAGTCATGGGAGCAGATATCCACATGTGACCTGACATATCCTGCTGTTGATCCGGTAAAGTGCATTGATTTCATCTTTGTCCGTCCTGGTGCATGTGAGGTGAAGGTAAAGAGTGCAGAGGTGCGTACAGATTTCCAGGAAGGCGATGTGAAGACAGCATCAGATCATCTTCCGGTTGTGGTTGAGGTAGAGATACATAAATAAGATAACGATGAAGGTAATACTCGTGAATGGCAGCCCTCATAAGGAGGGCTGTACTTATACGGCTTTAAGAGAAGTAGAGAAGGAGCTTATCAATTCCGGAATTGAAACTGAGATCATCTGGCTGGGTGTAAAGCCGGTGTCGGGATGTCTGGGATGTGCTCAGTGCATCAGAAAGGGCCCGAACGGAGAGAAACCGACTCTCAGATGTGTCATTAACGATGGTGTGAATGAATTCCTTGACAAGGCAGAAAAGGCGGATGGTTTCGTTTTCGGAAGCCCTGTGCATTATGCTGCGATTTCCGGTGCCCTGTCCTCTTTCATGGACCGTGCATTCTACGGAAAGGGTAAGATTTTCCGCTACAAGCCTGCTGCAGGAATCGTGAGCTGCCGTCGTGGTGGCTCTACAGCTGCCTTTGACCAGGTGAACAAGTATTTTACAATATCTTCTATGCCTGTCGTTTCGTCAAAGTACTGGAATATGGTGCATGGCAATACTCCTGACCAGGTCCGTCAGGATGAAGAAGGAATGCAGGTCATGAGGGAGTTAGGCAGAAATATGGCCTGGCTTATGCGCTGTATTGAGGCTGGCCGTCAGGCCGGTATTGAAGCGCCTGCAAAAGAAAAACCGGTGATGACCAATTTCATCAGGTAGGATATCATATTTGTGTCAAAAATATTGCATTTCTGTCAAAATCTTGTGGATTGGACAGAAATGCATATCTTGGCATATGCATATATCACAAACTAAACCATATATTGTATGAAAAAGTCGTTATTCCTTTTCATTCTGGCTGCTTTGACTATGGTGTCTTGCCAGGAATCAATGAAGCAGTTGTCTGATCGTGTGTTCGAGGTGGCTGAGTATCAGTTTGCCGAGATGGACAAGAATCTTACCGAGACCACAGTTCCAAAATCTACGCGTTTCGGTGTTCTGGTTCCGTCTGAAAGCAAAAGCTGGACATCAGGATTTTATCCGGGAAGCCTTTGGTACACTTATCTCTATACCGGAAACGAGGACATTAAGGCTCTTGCAGAGAAAAACACAGAAAAACTTTACATCGAGACTCAGATCGTACGCAGCCACGATATCGGATTCATGGTGAACTGCAGCTACGGTAATGCACTCAGAATCACAGGCGACGAGAAGTATCGTGAGCCGTTCATCAATGCAGCTCATCTTCTCACCACACGTTTCAATCCTACAGTAGGACTTACTTTGAGCTGGAATCAGTCAAAGAAGCGCCCTCATTGGCATTATCCTGTAATCATCGATAACATGATGAATCTCGAGCTCCTTACGCAGGCTCACAAGCTTTGCGGAGTAGACTCGCTTCTTACAGTTGCACACACTCATGCGAAGACCACAATGAAGAATCATTTCCGTCCGGACTTCACAACCTGGCATGTAGTGGATTATGAGCCGGAAACAGGCGAAGTGAGAATGAAGGTGACTCACCAGGGTTATTCAGATGACTCTGCTTGGGCAAGAGGTCAAGCGTGGGCGGTATACGGCTACACAATGATGTTCCGTGAGACAGAGGATGCTGAATACCTTGCTCAGGCTGAGAATGTTGCAAGAATGCTTCTGGACAGACTTCCTGAGGATGGAATCCCATACTGGGACTTTGATTCTCCTGATGCTCCTGATTCTCAGCGTGATGCATCTGCCGGTGCGATCATGGCGTCATCATTCATCGAACTTGCTGGTTTCACTCAGGACAAGGCTCTTTCAAAGAATCTTATGGCGATGGCGGAAAAGCAGATCCGCACCCTTGCTTCACCGGAGTATCTTGCCGAGAAGGGTACAAACGGACACTTCCTTCTCAAGCACAGCGTGGGTTCATATCCAAGCAACACTGAGGTCAATGTTCCTCTCACTTATGCAGACTACTATTTCCTTGAGGCTCTCCTCCGAATCAACGGTAAACTCTAGGGATTATTATATATACAAAAAGGACGGCCATTTGAAGCATAGCCCCCAATTCCTGTATTGTGAAGTTTTCATCGTATGCTAATCAGGTTTGCTGCTGCTGTTCAGGCGAGTTTGAGGGTGAGGGAAATAAAGTCTTCTACCCCAAGACGCTCAGGTCTAAGCTCAAATACAGGGTCAGAAATGAATTCTGCAAGCTGCTCTTCGCTCCATCCCTCTCTGTCTGCCTTTGCTCTGATAAGAGGTTTGAGAGAGTTGCGCAGAGTCTTGCGTCTCTGATTGAATCCGGTCTTTACGACGGTCTTGAACAGGGATTCGTCACATCCGAGTTCGGTGCGCTGATTCCTTACAAGTCGTATTACGGCGGATTTTACTTTCGGTGGCGGATTGAAAGCGCCTTCTCCTACAGTGAAAAGATATTCGATGTCATACCATGCCTGAAGTAGGACAGACAGAATGCCGTAGGTCTTTGTTCCAGGTTTTTCGGCAATGCGCTCAGCGACTTCCTTCTGTATCATGCAGACAACCTGAGGAACCTGCTCCTTATAGTCCAGAATCTTGAAGAATATCTGCGACGATATGTTGTAAGGGAAGTTTCCGATTACGCAGAATTCTTCAGGGAAGAATCTCTCGAGCTTCAGTTTGAGAAAATCTGCCTCAAGAAGCTTTCCCTGGACCTGAGGGAAGTGTACGAGCAGGTAATTTACCGACTCGGTGTCTATTTCCACCATTCTGAGGTCTACCTCAGGCCTTTTAAGCAGGTACTGGGTCAGGACTCCCATTCCGGGGCCCACCTCGAGCGCAGGCATAGTGACCCCTTCTTTCACCAGGAGTGCATCTGCTATTCTCTGTGCTATAGATAAATCGGTCAGGAAGTGCTGACCGAGGGCTTTCTTTGCTCTAACTTCCATATTCTAATATCTTGGGCGGTTCTTGCGGCGTGTCTTGTGCTTCCTGCTTACCTTGATGCGGTACCTCCTGCGGGTATACTTGATGACCACGGCAGCGATGAGACCTGCAAACACAAGGCATATGAGTATGTATGTCCATGCAGATGCATTGTCTCCCTTTACTCTTGACCACATCTTAAGAAGAGCTTCCGTGTCCGAATCGTGCATCATTCCGCATCGGAGGATTGTCTCCTTGTCCGGATACATGATAGGGTTTACGAATACGCTGTCTGCCTCATCTCCGAAGAAGTAGCTTGCATCAAGTGCATCGTATTCTTCTTCATCCGACATTGCCTCAAGCACCTGGTCACCTCCGATCACGCTCACATAACCGGTCATGTCCATATTTCGTACGGCATTCTCAGGCATACACATGAAGTTGATGAAATACCTTGCCGCCTTTATGTTCTTTGCATATTTCGGAATGACCCATCCATCAAACCACACGACGCTGCCTTCGTCCGGGATGCTGTACCTGAGGTCCATTCCTACCTCTGCCGCCTCGTCTATCGCCCACTGCGCATCTCCGCTCCATGAAAGGTTGATCCATGCGAGTTCTTTGGTCATCTGCTCCTTTCCGAAGTCTGCTTCCCATCCTCCGATGTTGTCCTTGAATGAAGTCAGATAATTCTCTACCAATGCGATGGACTCCTCGGATGTGTCGAACGGAAGAGTCTTGAGATCCTGCTCTCCCTTGTCTATCGCGTCTTTGTTCAGTGCGACGAGCAGGGCAGTGTAGACATCTCGGAACGCATCCTTCATCAGCACCTTGCCTTTGTATGCGGGATTTCTCAGGACATTCCAACTGCCGCTTTCTTCATCTACGATGTATTTCGGATTGTAAATGAGTCCGACGGTTCCCCACATGTATCCTACAGCGTAGTCGTTGGCATCCTTTCCGTGTCCTTCTACCTCTGAGAATTTTTCAGTGATGTAAGGTGCGACGTTGTCGATATAGTTCGGCGTATCTCCGAAATCCCTGTCTATCGGGATCAGGAGGTCGTTCTTGAGCATTCGCTCGATGATGTAGTCGGACGGGCACACTACGTCGTAGTCTTCGTGGCCCAGTTCGATCTTTGAGAGCATCGTCTCATTGATGTCGAAGGTCTGATAAATGATTTCCACCTTCTCTCCGGTCTGTTCTTCATACCACTGCTCGAACTCACCGATAAGTTCTTCGTCGATGTAGTCAGCCCAGTTGTAGACCTTGAGTATGTTGTTGCGCTCTTCTGCACATCCGAAGAAAAGGATGG
>ERZ808026.3-NODE-3-length-49163-cov-5.902600_pt1 | contig 49163 bp, 56 predicted proteins | sample MGYA00380182_ERZ808026 | MGnify/ENA primary metagenome ERZ808026 (study PRJEB31490, sample SAMN06133376) | cow dung metagenome | isolation source: H9 | host: cow | place: China: Chengdu | collected 2015-05 ... | reverse complement strand
GTTTAAATATAATTTGTGTAAGTTAAAAAGTAAAAGAGCCCCAACTATTTCTAGCTAAGACTCTATTAGTTTGGAACTAAAACTTATTTTGTTTCAGTTTCGATTTTCTTTTCCAATTTTTTGTTCAAATCGCCAATCATTGCATCAACAACTCCAGCTAAGCAACCACCAATGTACTTACCAAATGTAAGTCCGAAGCCAATTGCAAACGCTGTTTTTGCCATACCTTTAGCGTAATAAACATTCATATTTGTCATATTAAACTCCTCCTTTAAATATAAATTTAGTTCCATTAAATAAGATGTATTATTCGCGAACTATTTGAATGGCATTTCTTCATCGTTATTTAGTATAATGTTCGGTACTGGATCGTCGGATATAAACCACTCAAAGTCACAATAATTTGATATAGTGGAAACTGCATCATCTATAAGTTTCATATAGAATGATTTGTCGATTATATCTTCGTTTCCAGCCCCTAATACAGATTCCGATTCAAGCCATCTAAATCCAGTTGATCCTGGAGCAGCATAGTTCTTTCCTTCGTTTACGCGATATAATATTCCACCACCACATCCTGGTTTAATAGGACAGAACTGACCAACTCTTCCTACAAAATGCATATCGTGCCCTTCTGAGATTTGCTTGATTAATGTATTTAACTCGTTATCGTCTGAGTTTCCAGAAATATCAAGGTCTACTCCAAGCTTCTTAGTGTTTTTAATAATCTTATCAAGCGATTTTTCTAAGTCAGACACATCTTCTAAACATTCATTCATATCTAAATATAAATCACCTTTAGATACTGCAAATGTTTCGCACATGTCACTAAATTCAATAGGCTCATGACTAAATAAAGTCTTAAATAAATATGGAACTGCAAACTGTTTTCCGGTAGCAGTCCATTCTCCACTATATTTCTTATTGTCTCCAGGAACGTATCCGTAAAGTTCTTCACAGCCTTTTTCGTCCTTATATCTAGCAATATAAACTGCATCATTAACGAGACACATTTTATCATACGTAGCCTCATGTTCAAACGTGTAGCCATATCTTAATCCAAAATCCATAACAAACTCAATAATATCAGGAGTTGCATCTGGAATCTTAATAGAATCCGTCTTAATATGTGCAACAGTGAAACCTCTCTTACGAACCTCATATCTCAAATCAAGCATGAATAAAGCTCCACGTTTTGCTACAATATTATCTTTGTTTCTAAGATCTCTAAACGGATTTTCAAATCCAGCTGATGTTAATCCATATACTGAATTAATAGCTGTCTTTAACGCATCAGCAAGCTGTTTAGATGTCATTTCACCATTAATAACTCTCTGTACATATGGCGCTAACTTACCATCAAGCATCTGATTTACTTCATCCCAAGCTTCATGTTTAATACTAACTCGTCCATCAACAATATCTTTAAATGCTCTAGTATATTTAACACCAAACAAGCATTCAGCCATAACGCTATGTGGATGCATTGAAGCTACGTCTAATAACGCAACATTTGTATACATTCCAGGAAGACCCTCTGCGAATCCTCCTTCGCCAACATCTTCTCCTCGATATGTTGATTTTCCATATTCAAATTTGTATCCTGGGAAATATGGAAGTAAACTACCTGCTTCTCCATGGGTTTGTTCCATCATTTCAGGGAACTTTTCAGATAAGAAAATATAAGTCTCTTCATCCAAATCATGTACTGGTTCTGCCAAATTACGATAATTGAATTCCGATTGAGGCTTTTTATTCTTATCAAATATAATTCTTGTTGTTAATGTATTTGTTGAGTCATTAACTGTCATATCTGCCAAATCGGCGAGAATCTGTCTCGCAGTCCAATCCGCTGACAAATAATGAAATGCTACTTCTGTAGCGATTACATCATTATCACAATACTCTGCTACTTTATTCCACAATTCTTCTGGAACTGGCTTATCCCAAGGCAAACCTAATTCTTGATGATGAATACCCATCTCAATTTCAAGTTTCTTAAGAGATTTCTTATTACCCGCAGAAGCAAAGTCGTAAACATCTGTATATGATACATTATAAGCTTCGCTAAAGAATGCTCCTCTATCCCCAGATATAATTTTCTGAGATAATTTGTATAACTGTTCGTTTGTATAACCCATCATTCTTGCATACAGAATATGATTATCATATCGTCTACAGTTGAAACCAATCAATCTGAAACTCATCAATTCTTCAACTTCTGTTGGAGTAGGATTAATCATTCGTACTACAGGTGAGTCTTCACCCTCAAACTTCCAGTTTACAAGAAATAAGTTTGGAAATACTTCAATATCATAGAACGCAACAGGTCCTTCTGATGTATCTCCAGTAATATGTTCTTCAGACTTAAAATGCATATTATTTACAATCTTAATACATGTTTCAGCCTGATTAGTGCTATTAGCTGCAAATGCAAATATCGTATTACGCATATCTGTAACGTCATAACTAATACCACTTTCGTATGCATCTTCGAGTATCTTAAATATAAAATCCACATTAGGTTTTGTGCCTGGGTGAATCTCTTTATTAAGACATTTTTTAATAGTTGTTCGAAGTCCTTTTTCAGTTTGTACAACATCTTTATTTACCACATTTTTCTCCTCCTTTAGAGGTAACCCACTGCTAATAGTCGCAATGGGAAGATTATTGCATTTACTGAGTTTTCTTCTCAACGAACTATTACCATTGAATACCTTTATTTCGATATTGTCATCATAAATCCTACTAAGCTTAGAAACGTCGCCAGTATAAATATAATGCAAGTGAATACCTGAACCACCTTTACTAAGTTCAGCGTAAGTAGCAGGCCAATTACTAGCAGCAGCAAGATTAAGATCAAAGTCTTTCTCTCCTTTTTCATTCTTAAGATCAAAGTCAATAACAATATGATTTTCGGGAACTTTCGCATAATGAAGTCTACTTGTATCTATCGATTCAAGAGTAGTCTTTACTTTTTCCCACTTTTTAGATGGCGTTTCATTAACTGAAGCATATTGAGCAAGACAGTCGCAACATTCCTTATCAAATATAGATTCTTGTTCTTTCATATCTATCCAACTTGAAATGTTTTTCTCAATTTTTTCTTCCGGCCTTTTTTCAGTTTCAAATTTTTCAGTTCTAAATCCAGAATAATAACTTCTAACTCTACTACCATCATCCATGTTAAATCGATCAGAATATTCCTTGAAGTAGTTCTTTAATTCTTCTTTAAACTTCATTTTAGATAATTGAGCTACCGCAGGTACATTAGCATCTTCACAATATAATTTGTATCGTTCCCAAGCTGCTTTTAATGTTGTTCCGTCTTCTTTTTTGAATACAGAATATGAATCAATAACATAGTTATAAAAATCATTAGATGCACCCATCATAGCTATAGGAATATAATTATCGTAATATCCTGGATCTTCTAAATATACATCCCTACAATGACAAGCTATAGCGCCTAACTCAAAACTAATATTTTTCATTACTTTCTTGTATTCAGAGGAACTGAGTTTATTTCCAGATGGCGTTACATCAATAAGTCTTCGAATAAGACCTGATTTACCATCTGTAATTTTTACAGGCCTATTCGTGCCCATAAATAAAAAACACTTAAACTTATTAGTGTAAGTGCTCTTGAATTTCTCATTAACAGTCATATATTCGTGTGAAACCAAACTGTTAATTCGAGTATTATCTTCTATTCTAGATAAATCTCCGTCGTGCTGAATAGCAACAAGAGGATTGGTTTTAAACGCCTCCAAAGCGAAAGAATTACTAGATGATCCTAATGCTTTAGCATCGAATACTGAATAGTATCCATCAAATAATTGTTGAATGACGTTTAATACTGTAGATTTACCTGCTCCAGCTGGACCGTATAATACCATAAACTTTTGTAATTCCTTTGAATCACCTGTAACTATACTTCCTATAGCCCATTCAATTTTATGTCTTTCTTCTGGAGAATATAAAGTAGAGATCATCTTATCCCAAGCGTCTATATTTCCTGGTTCTAACGGATAAGACAATCTCTTACTGGCATAATCTTTCTTATTAATTTCGCTATTTGAAAATATAAGTTTTTCATCCAGCATATTAAATGAATCTCTTTGTTGCTTCTGACAATATTTATGCCATTTATCTATTGTGCCTGATTCAGCATCCCACATATACAATCTTTTTGGCTCAACACCGTCAAACAATTGCTCGTTGGAATCGACGAATTGATCTATTGCTTTATCAATAAGCCTTATCGCATCACCTTCGTCCGTAGACCACAATCCAGCGTTTTCATCCCAGATTGCGTAGAAATCTCCTCCTCGAATCATTAAGTCATTATGTTTTGACCTAATTATAAATTTAGGATATACTTCCTTTGGTCCGTTTTTGGTTTTGCGATATGCCACTTCCATAAAATCAAGCATCTTTTCCTCCTACGCTATAGTGTCCAAATACCAGTTAAGCTGATACCATATCTCAACCTTTCTTAAATCTTTTTTTATTCCTTTTATAGTGAACAAACCGCCTTTACCATTTGGAGCATATTCTCGGTCTAAGAATCGATTAATAATAAATTCGAATTCTTTCTTATCAAATTCATTATCGGTCATATATCCCAAACCAAGACTATTAATCATACCCCAAAACCATTGCCCAGTTCTGTCACCATATCTAGGATCATCCATAATAGTCTCCTCACAACGAATTGCAAGAGCTAACATCATTTCTAGAACACTACATTTTCCAGTTATACAATCTGCAAGATAGTTATCTTCAAAACCTTGATCTATAGAAAATCTTTGTCTCAAATCGAGTCCATCTATATATCTGTTTTTATCCATAGCAATTGTGAATCTAAATTCTGTACTATGAAGTTGAGTTAATAATTTTCTATATGAAATATCATCAGAAAATCTATTTCCACACGCATAATCGTATAACCATTCAAAATAATTATCGTTTACTTCGTTTACATTCAATCATAATCACTCCTCCTCGAACTTATCGTCTACCGCTGTAATCTCAAAGTAGATTTCTAACTCATCGTTTCTAACATGAAGAATATCATCTTCGTACTTACCGATATCGTCTAAGCTTCCTACGCCAATGAGTTCATCGATATCAGTCACAACATCGCCACTAATATCATTGGTGATTACTCCATTAGAATAGTAAGTCAAATATACTTGCTCGTAATAATCGACCTCACCAAATTCACCAGGCTCAATGACGCATGGACTTTCTATACTATAAGTCTTAGCCATTTCCTTATACTCCTTTTTATTGTTTTCAACATCTTCAACAGTTTCTTCTTCAGTATCAGGTTCTTCCTCGTCAACGTCAACTGTTTCTTCGGAATTTTCCTCTTCGATGTCCTTTCCATACAATTTCTTGTAATAAGCTTCCATATCAGCTATTTCAGCATTTGATCTAGCTTTTTCTTTTTCCGATACAAATTTATATGTTGCAACAGAACCAATAACTAATCCAGTAGCAAATATAAATAGCTTCTTTAAACTATCTCCCATCTTCATTATCCTCCATTTTTAATGAACTTACAGTGAGCGCTAACCCACCAAACAATAATGCGACACTCATTAGAATGCCACCAACAATGTGTTTCTTTCTTTTTGTATTTAATGCATAGTCTAGAACAGATAAAAATTCTTCGAATCTGTCCATAAGATCTCCTCCCTAATGAGATAATATAATAGCTCCACTAGCGAAACATAATCCAGACATTACAGCTAATACATAAGATAATACACGCATACTTGACATCTCCTTTATTCTTTGACGAAAATATAAATGTTATCACCAATTGTAAAACCAGGTAGTTTTCCAATCTTGAATAAAGCATCAACTGTAGCTTTTGTAGTTTTAAGTTTGACTGCTGCTTCTTCAATTGTTGAGAATCCTATAAGCTTTCCGTCTTTGAATATTTCTTCGTCTTCTAGATTATTTTGTAGAATATAAATAATTAAATCTCTTCCAGTCATGAAAGTTCTCCTTTCGTTTAGAAAATCCTCAGCTAAAAAGATAGCCAAGGATTATCAAACATATCACGCCACGGATTTCCTGATCCAAGCCCATTAGGCCCAAGCATTCACATACGATCAAGAATGTTTCCGTCTACGTTAAAGTCGAGAAGAATTGTTCTTTCATAGCCATTTACAAAGTCACGGTTTTTAACTCGGTTCTGATCGTAAATTCCGAAATCTACAAAGTTATCACCAATAGGATTCTCTTCATCATAAAGCCAACCAACAACCTGTCCTGCTTTTACACGAGGAATTCCAAGCATATCATATACTTCATTCAAGAATAAATATCCTCTTGTCTTAAGAAGATTATTTGCGTAAGACTGCTGACATTTCAAGAATACTAAATTAGCTTCAGGATCTTTCTTCCATCCAGCGCATCCATCGTCATAGAATCTGGCATAATCTGAATATGTGTTAGGATCAGCTACATCAACAATCTCTTTTTCAACTTTCTCTTTACCTGTCTTTTCATCAGTAACAGTTTTCTCAAATTCTGTTGCTTTAACGTTGTAACGAAGCTCATGATCAAGTTCTTCTCCGAAACGTTCGACAACACGAGAACGATACTCTTTAAAACCTTTGTCTACTGCTGTATAAGCTGCTGCTAGAGCAATGTTACGTTTACGAAGAATATTATGACCTGTTAAAATACTTGCTACAGATACTGTTCCTAAAATAACTGATGGCGCATAAAGTTTTGCTACTTTAACAGCTGTTTTAGTATACACAATTGTTAAATCTTTTTTATTAACTTCTAATGTGTACTGAGTTCCATCTTTACACATTAATTCCTCTCCAGCTTCAAGTTTTTCACCTGCTTCATGAATAGCGTCAAGCTGCTCCTTAGTATCTTCTAAAATATCATTTACCTTAGTAGTAGCTTTACAAGCCATTACTGATGCTGTCACAGTTCCAACAATACCTGATACTACAAGAATTTCAGGTGAATGCTTTTTGAATTTGAATCCAACTTTGTAAAATGTTCTTTTAAATGCATTTAAATCTAAATTTTTCATTATTACTTACCTCTTTCCTTTTCTAAATTTTTATTAACTAATCTGCTGTATTGTACTGCTTCATTGAACGATTTTGGCTCTATTTCAATTTTAGAACCATACTTAGCCTGTATTTCACCGCCTAATGCAGCATAACCACAAATATCAATCCAATTATCGTCTTTGTATACTCCTGAGCTATTTCTAGCCACTTTCATTAAGATCATCATATTAGCTACATCTTCAGATGTTAAATCTCGTCCTAAATATGCTGACCATAATTGGGAAATTACAGCGAAACTATTTTCAGCATCGCCGTAAGTACCCTGTCTTTCGCCATTTATAATGGACTTTGCTTTGTCTAAAATATCATTTCTTGTCATATCAATCCTCCTTAACCAATAGGTTTTGCTTTTGGTAATTTGATAATATAACCGTCTCTAACTCGTACTGGTTCTGCGTCTCTTAAATTTGTCCAACCGTATTTGTTATCTGTATAATTACTTGATACATCAACCAAGTCATACATATCCGCCACAGATACCTGACCATATGTATCAATAATTTCATCCATTCTAGCTAATACATCCATAGCCTCGCTACGAGTATCTAAGACAATATCGTCATAAGAATATCCAGATCTTGTTCTTCCGCGATCGTAATCTCGATCTCTATCTCTTGAAGAATAACGATTATAAGAAATATAATCTGACGAACTACGTTTCTTAGTTCTACCAGATTCTCCATATAAAATCATATCGATACCATTTGTAACAATATCACTAATTGCTTTCTTTGCTGCTGGAATTAGAACATCCATTAGCACATAACTCTTTACGTTATGGACATCATCTGAAACAAAATTATCAGCCAATTTACGAGTCATACTCTGTTTTTTCTTGTTGCCTTTGACTACAGGAGTAATTTTTTCTTTTTCTTTTTTCTCAGCTTCAGCTTTAGATTTGTGACTATTTGCTTTATAGTCTTCCATGATAACTTCCTCCTTAAATATAATTATTCATAAAAACAAAAAGAGAAGCGTCTTGTTATGACACCTCCCTTCTTTCCTTCTTTCGAGAATATAAACATTTATTTAGTTTTCTTCTCTGGTTTAGACGATTTCTTTTCCTCTGAAACTTCTTCTTCAACAACTTCTGTGGCTTCCACAACTACTTCTTCATCCTTAGACTTACGATTAGCTAATACTTTCTTAACCTTCTTCCAACCTGCGATTGCGCAAGCTGTTAATCCGGCTCCAATAGCCATAGCTGTCATAGTTCCAATTCCGTTTTCGTTTGTTTCTGCCTCAACGTTTGTTTCTGGTTCCATTTCGATTAATTCAAAATCTTTGTTTTCCATAGTAAATTCCTCCTAAAATATAAATAATTTATAGTTTCTCATAATACACTTTGTTTTTTTCGCGTTACATAAGTTTATCGAAGTCGTATCTAGGTGCGATTCTATAATCAAGCACTAAACAAGGTTCCCCACTATCTGTTATTCGAGAATCAAAATCAATATCAACTAATCCGCTGTCCATATTCCATCCAAGATAGTCACTTACACTCGTATGTTCCAATCCAATTTCGTCATAGAAGTTACTTAAAGACACATACATTTCATATGTCATATCTCTATTAATATTATTTATAGCTTTCTGTATAGTGTCCATATTAGACTTGAAATATCTTCCTGATACAGAATCGTAGCAAAGTGTATTGCCTTTTTCGGTAAGAATAACGGTATTCTTGCTAGCTGGATTCGCGTCAAGTTTATCCTGAGCTATCTTTTCTCTAACCTGCTTTTCCTTCTTTTCACCAATAGTTTCAACTACTTTATTCTTGTATTCCACAAGTGCTTTTTCTGATAATTTGTAAGCTGTCGCAAGAGCAGCATTACGTTTCGCATTAACCGAATTAGCTCCGATTAAACATGCTATAGAAGCTGTTCCAGAAATAGCAGCCGGAATATAACATTTCCAAGTAGCTTTAACAACTTCCATTTTAGTTAATTCGTCGCCATTACCATTGTCAAACTTCTCATCTTCAGCCTTAACTATCAAATCCAAAGCCTTTGGAGTAGCTTTTATTGCAAGTATCGTAGTAGTGATCATACCTGCAATTCCAATACCTGTGAGAATCTCTGGTGAATGTTTAACCGAAACTCTTTTTACATTCTTTACAATTGTTGATAAATTAGTTTTCATTTTCTAACTCCTTTCATTTATCCATTTCTGCAGAAAATTAAAAAGAGAGTATTATTTCAACCCTCCAAGTTTTTCATTTAGAGCATCTAATTTTTTCTCCAACTCTAAATTACGATCATTAGCTTTTTTCTCGCTAATACCAGAAATAATTGTAACTACTCCTAATACAACGGGAAAAACATACCCTTTCAAATCGTTAAAATTGATTTTCTTTTTCATGATCGAATCCTCCTTTCCGATTTTAATAAATTTATGATAAAACATAAGAGGACCATACTTTTCTATAAATATAATCCTCTTAATGTCTTATTTCTTTTTAAATATCTTCTTTGCGATAAATACCAAAAACCAAATCGCTATTATAATGTCGCCAAATGTTAATATGAAAGCTATCATTGTACCTCCTATTGTTAGTATAAGAATAGCTGAAATTATTAACAATGCCACAAGTAATATAGTTGTAGTAATCATAAATATCACTCCTTTCTATTTCTATAAAGGAGATTGTAATTATCGCGAAAAAAGAAGAGACATATAGCCTCTCCATAATACTTACTTTTTAGATGACGTTTTCTCCAATATTCCGTATATCAGAAGAAACGCACCAATAGCAATAATTAAGTTCATATCATATGTCTCCTTTCTGAAATATAATCTTTCATTAAAGAAACTGTAATTATCGCGTCAAATGTCTTTTCTATCAAAATAGGTTTCCCATCGTTCTCGTTTGACTGGTTTCATTTTTAAAGCCCACATTAATTGTCTAAGCGTTATTGTAGAATATAAACCATCCGCACACTCGCTAGAACGTTCATCAAAGACTTCTTTAAATCTAGGATGCAAATATAAATCATCCACTAACCAAGGATCTATCTCAGACCACCAGGTTTTCTTAGATTCGTCTATTCTTTGCTGTATAACAGCTAAACCTTTACTCCCTATCAAATATAAAGTACAAGCATCGTATACTGGATGGTCGCATACATATTTTTGCCCATACTTACCCAAATATATATTCGGTTTTTCGTAATGATATCTCATAAATCACCTTTGGAAAAAATAAAAGAGGCCAAATCGACCTCTAATATTAGAAACCTATTTTCTTGTTCTTCTAGTAATTTTTCTACGTTTCTTACCTTCAAATTCGTAACACAATAATTGTATTAAATATCTTCCATCTACGTCAGTAAATAGTTTCAACGTAGGACTTCTAAAAAACTTCTCAACATGTTCAATTCGTCCTTTGTCTCCACTAGCTAATGCCGCACGATAATCTTTCGCCGCTTTCTCAATTATTGCATTCGCTAAATTTCTGTAATTTTCAATGTTTTCAACTTCACTCATAAAATTCTCCTTTCAAAAACAGTTAACGAGTTTCTATAAAGGAGCTTGTGAATTATGCGTCAGCAATATTCTTCAAAATTTATCATTGGTTCTTGCCAGAAACTAATGGAAATATAATCTCGTCCATCATCAGTGGTTTTGTGTTGATGATTAAAATCAATCCAGTTTTGCCAGTAACATGCCAAGCACATACCTACTGACCAACCTAAAGCATAACCATCTTCTACAATATCAAGTCCGAGTTCTTCATACCATTCATTTAAATATACGTAATCTCGCATAGTTAATTCTCGATTAATATAATACTCTGCTTGTTGAACTTTAAATAAACTTGCTTCGAAGAATCGTCCGGATCGTTTGTCATAAAATAATTGTAAATCATCCTCGCCTGGGTTCGACATGACCCTTAGAGATTTCTTCTTCTATTTTTTCGTCAGCTTCTTCCCCATACAAATCGATTACTTTATCTTTGTATTCTTTGTATGATTGATCAAGCATTGTATAAGCACTCAATAAAGCTGCTTGATGACGTTTATTTAATATGTTACTACCAATAATACAAGCGATTGTTGAGGTTCCGATAATTACAGAAGGAATATAAACTGGTCCTGCAACTTTAACTTTTTCGATAACTGTCAAATCCTCTCCTTTTTCTTTCTTAGCTTCATTTAACAAATATAAAGCTTTTGGTGTTTCTTTTACAGCTGATACTGCAGTTACAATGACTCCAACAGCCCCAATAGTAGTTAAAATAGTTGATCCATGCTTTTTGATAAATGCGTTTGGTCTCATAACCGTTCAACACCTTTCAAATATAATTTGGAAAAGAAAAGAGTCACAGAAATGGATTCGAACCATTAACCTCCGATATAATCGGCGCTCTTCCAATGAGCTATCTGTTTCTCTTTCATAATACCCCTTGTAAATTTCGCGAAAAGAAAAGAGTCTAAGCAAATCACTTAGACCCTAGTCTTTGGAATCAACTTATTTCTTAGGAAGTATCTTATTGATAAAACCTCTTCCTAATGGACTTGTAACTGTTCCAGTCTCTTCAAATTTAAATGTCTTCAAAGTTCCCCAAATAGTCACCATTGTTGGTACTACGATTCCGGCTATAGTAATCAAATTTCTAGTTTTTCTATCTTTCTGTTCAGCTTCAAATTGCTGTTCTTTCATCGTAATATCAAACTCTTTGTTCTCACGATTATCAGAACATTCCATTTCAATCTTCTTCAGTTCGATAGATCTGTCCATAAGCTTACTTAAACCTTCAACTCCAGTTTTGTACGCATCAGATCCCATTTCCATATCTTTCAGACATTCAAATTCTGACTGAATCTCTTCATCCAATAGTTTTTCGATATTCATAATAATATCCTCCTTTAAATATAAATTTAGTTCCATAATAGAAGATGCTAATTGTGCGTAATTACACCAAATGTTACTTCTTGTTTAGTTGTAACGTCTTCTAAACATTTAAGCTCTAATGACAGATATGTTCCATCTTCATCTGAAGTAACAATAATGTTTCCAGAATGTTTGTGAGCTCCGAATAATTTTACAACTATTCCTCCAAATAAAACGCCTAATAGATAGACTACTAAATATGATGTCATATGGATCCTCCTTTCTGATTTTGAAATGTTTTTATGAAAATTCCCACCCGGGATTTTTTCCAATTACAAATATAAATTACTTTATGGTAGTGTACGTATGGGTAATTTCTAATCTAGGTTAAAAACAAAACTAAAAGCCCAACATTTCGTTGAGCTCGTAGCTTCATCTAAAATTTCTTTAATTCTTCAAGATAGTAATTTTTAACATCTTCTCCACTTAAACTAGTAATTTCTTCAAACGTCTGTTCACCATCAAGAATGTCTCTGTAGATAGAAATAACATCCTCGTTTATCAATCCAGTCATAAAGTTTCCAACAAACTCTTCGAATGATAGTTCATTCATAAATTTTATATATTCTGAACAATCTACCAATTCGGCATGTTCGCCTAAAACTCCTCCGTAAACTGTTAATTCTTTTCTGTATTTCTCACAGATTTCCTTAATAATTTCATAGTTTGATTTCATGTTTTCATAAGTAAACATAAAAATTCCTCCTTTAAAAATATAAGTTTTTAGTTCATAAAGGAGAATGTTTTATTCGCGAAAAGAAAAAAGAAGAGAGTCATTAAGACTTCCTCGCAGAAGCAAATAAACTATTAACGAAAGCCTTAGCTTCATCAATTCCAATATTTGTTTCTGGTTTAATCTTTTTAAACTCTTCTTTCTTCTTATTTAATTTTTCTTTTTCAATATTTCTTTCGACTTCTCTAACCTCTCTAAATCTCATAGTAATACCTCCTTTAAAAATTAATAATTCTTTCATAAAGGAATTTGTAAACCTCGCGAAAACTAAAAGAGCCATTAAGACTCTTTATAGCTTTTACAGAAAACTGCATAATGCTGGGTAATCTATTTCGATAATCTCTTTAATAAGGTTGTAATCAGTTCTTGTGGATTTAAACTTTATAACCTTCGTCGTTGGATGTGCTGCGTCTAATGATTCCATTTTAACTTTGGATCTATTAAATGCTAACATTTCAACAATTCCAATTATTTTGTAAACTTTCTTCAAGTCCGATCCATCCATTACTACTATAGTTCTCTTAAACATAATAATTCCTCCTAAAATATAAATGTAGTTTTCATAAAGCAGTATGTTAATCTCGCGAAAAATAAAAGGACCTGATTTAAATCAAGTCCAAATATTTTTATTATTTTTTCGCCAACAACTTATCTAATTTTTCTTCAATTCTATCAAGTGTTTTTGCTTCTTCAATACAGTAATCGTTAAACTTATCTAATAATTTTAAAGTTACCTTAATGTCCTCTAAATCAGATTCGCTCATGTTTTTTAAGTTATCTGAATTTAAAGACCTTAATAAAACCTTTTCAATTACATTGTTTACGTTCTCCTTTAATTCAATAGCAATTTTCTCCATAATGTTATCCTCCTTCAAAAATATAAGTTTTTAGTTCATAAAGGAGAATGTTTTATTCGCGAAAAGGAAAAGAGTCATTAAGACTCTTTATCGTTTTTAAAATTTTTAATTTGTTCCAAAGTCCAGCCATACAAATGAATAACCGATATCGTTGAAGTCACCCCCAACACAAATCCTATAATCATTGTTCCACTCATATTTGTTACCTCCTTAAATATTTTTCTATAAAGGAGTCTGTAATTATCGCGAACAAAAAAATAAAAGAGCCCGGTTAGGACCCTTTTAAATCTAAGCAAAATATTTATTTAATACTGCATGTTTAAAATCTTTAACAACTTCATTTGCTATTGCATACATATCTGCGTTTGTTCGGCAGTAATCTAGCCAATTTGTATGTACGTAATGATACTCAAAACCATCGTTAATGATTTTTACGTTCAATACGTCCCAATGCACTTTGACTACAATACCTCCTTTAATCTTTTCCTTTAATATTGAATGCAATGTTTTGCAAGTTATTTGATAGATTTCAAATTCAATATTTGTATCCATAAATATCACTCCTTTCTATAATAAGAAATGTTATCTACGCGAATTACTTTTCGTCCGTAGCCTCTCTTTGAACTTCCTCAAACAATTCTTTTTGCATCTTATAATATCTAATCGCCCCAATAATCTTAAAACCAATCATCCCAGAAGCAAGAATTAACATACTTTTAAATATTTTGTTTTCCACAATAAATACCTCCAAAATATCAGTCTCTAATCTTATCTAACAACCAAAAGAATCTTCGGTATCTGTCATAGTACATATCTCTTCCACACGGCATTTCTAATTTAGTTTTCAAATATGTATACGATAGTCCTTCTGTAACAGCTTTTAAAATATAACTAGCCAAATCCGAATCTGCTGCTAAAGCCGTTTGTTCTACAAGTTTCATTCTGTCAAAATATAATAGTCTCTCCTCAGCTAACTTACTTGTTGGATCACTAGGTGTATTCGATTTGCTAAATCTAACTGGATCGTATGTACAAGATACTAAACCATCTATCTCAGAATATAATTTCTTCCAAATAGGATACTGCAAACAGAAATGCTTTAATTCGTAATATCTATGTTTATCAATGTAATACTTATTTTTCTCTGATAGTTCTGCTCGTACTGTCATTTGTAATCTTCCTTTTCTTATTTGCTAATTCATATACCTTCTCAAAACTTTTAGGAATTATAATTCCTTCTATGTTTTTTCTAACACTGCCATCAGACATATGGTGTATGATCATACAACACGCTCTTTATGTAAAAAATAAAAGCCAAAGTCACTGTCGTCTATACCCAATAGAAACTGGATCTTTTCGGCATCTTGTAAGGTCATTGGAGCTTTTCCATTAATTTTCAATAAAGTGTTTGAATATGATTTTCCTATATATGCCGCCACATCATGAATTTTCAAATCTTTGTCAATAAGCAGTTTTTTAATCTCTTTAGTATTTATCATTATGCGACACTCCTTATCAAATATAGTTGCATTATGCGACTAAAAAGAATAATAAATCAAATTTGTGAAAAATGTTAGAAATATATGAGGAAGTTGCGTTACGTATGCTATTAATTCGCATAATGCAATTTTTTGTTTTATAATAAATTAGGGAAAGAGGTGAATTCATGAAAAATATAAAAATAGGCGAGCGAATACAACAACGACGCAAAGCCTTAAATATGTCAGTTGTGGATGTAGCAGCTTACACTGGTTTGAGCAAAGCTACAATTCACAGATATGAAAGTGGTGATATAAAAGATATAAAACTTCCTGTTTTAGAAACCATAGCTACAATACTTGATGTAAATCCAATGTGGTTAATAGGCAAATCAGAAACTACGGAAAGATTGGAATATAAAACGACTAATATTTTAATCGCGCTCGATCACGTTATAGATTTTATTAACAAATCTCCACGTTTAACAGCCGGTACAAGACAACTCACAAATCACGAGAAATTTATAGTCACAAAAATAATAGAAATGACAAAGGACATCTTAGACAAAGGGGAATAATAAAATGAGCAAAGTGTACAATGTTTTAAATGATGAAATTATACGTGTCGCATTGTATCCTCGTGTATCAACTTTAGAACAAGCTAGAGATGGATACTCTATAAACGAACAAATCGAGAGAATGAAGAAATATTGTGAAGCACATGGTTGGGAAGTAACGAAAATATATACAGATGCCGGTTATTCTGGTGGGGATACAGAAAGACCTGGTTTACAGGAATTAATTAAAGACGCTGAAAATCATAGATTCGACGCTGTATTAGTTTACAAATTAGATCGTCTGTCAAGATCTCAAAAAGACACCTTAACACTAATCGAAGATGTATTCTTACCTAATGGGGTTAACTTTATTAGTATGACTGAGAACTTTGATACAAGTACTCCTTTCGGGAGGGCTATGCTAGGTATACTGAGTGTGTTTGCTCAACTCGAAAGAGAACAAATTAAAGAGCGTATGGAAGTCGGTAAGATTGGTAGAGCAAAAGAAGGAAAATGGTGTGGAAGTCCTAACGTTCCAATCGGATATGAACTCGATAATGATGGTGAGCTTGTAATTAACAAATATGAAGCAATGCAGATCCAAGAGATGTTCAGACTGTTTAATTTGAGAATATCACAAAGAAGAGTCGCTAAGATGCTTCATGGTAAAGGATACACATACCAAAACGGAGGAACCTGGGCTGGCAAGCATTATCTTAGACCAATGCTAGAAAATAAACATTATATAGGAATGGTATCATACAAAGGCGAATGGTATGAAGGGAATCAGGATCCAATCATCGATAAAGAAACATTTGACAAGACTCAAGAAATACTTGCTGAACAAGATACTGATTATACAAAACGATCAAAACGAGGAACATCACTTTTATCAGGACTTGTACACTGTGGTCATTGTGATAGTAAATATTTCTGTAGATGCGTCACTGACAAATATTCGGGAAAACTTAATTACTATACTTGTTACAAACGAACAGCTAATACTGGAAAATATAAAAATATACCTAAAGAAGAAAGATGTAAAAATAAAAATTGGAAGTCAAATGTATTAGACGAGAAGATATTAAATGAGATTCGTAAGTTATCGCTTGAACCAGATACGTTCGTAGTTGAATCCAGAGAAGACGAAAATGAGACTCAAATAAATATAATAAACAATAGAATCGCAGAGGTAGAAAATAAAGTTAGTAAATTGATGGATTTGTATTCTATTGGTGGAATGGACTTTAACGTTGTACAAGATAAGATTACTCCGTTGATAGCCGAAAAAGAAGGACTTCAAATATCACTAAGAAGCTTAGAAGTAAGTGACAATAAAATATCAAAAGAAGAAGCTGTAGAGATCGCATCAAGCCTTTGCGATATACTCGACGAAGGAAGTACAGATGAAATACAATTCTTGATAAGAGAGCTTATCGATAAAATTGTAATTGATAATGATAAAGTTCACATTTATTGGAAGTTTGCTTAGAATATCAAGCCCTGCCCGTATTGGCGGGGTTTTCTTTTTACTTGTACATTTTGACTGTTCTCTTAAAAGTAAACTAGCGAAATGTGCAAAAATAAAAGAGCCAGTTAAGGCTCTTCTCTTAAATTGATCATACCAACTTCAATAATTATATGTTCTGGTTTGTAGATTCCTGCGATATCAGATTCTTCGGTTATATAAAGTTTTACCAAACTAAAGCGATGCTTTCTATTAATTAAGTCAGCATAAACTTGTTGTCCTTTAACCATGTGTTTCATATATTCTGGTTCAAAGTAAATTCCTTCATGATATTCATGAGTAGAATCAAACTCTTCATTCAATTTATCGATAACGCCATTGTTAAGAATACTAACTAATTCGCTTCTTAATCTTAGAAATTCTTTCTTGCAATACTCTTTAACCTTTTCTGGTAAATCATCAGAAAATCTCCATTTCAATTCACAATACATTACTACTTCGTCTTCCATAATGATCATCTCCTTTCATTATAGAAGAAGTTAAAATTGCGGGCAAAAATAAAAGGGAACGCCATTTTGACGAACCCTTAGTATTTAATCACTGACTTATCTCACCCACACTGATAAGTCCGTACAACACCCAGAACATTCAGCTAGCTTGAATCGTGTTGCTGTCCCCTTGTGTTAAGTTCTATAATTGTTCTTAAATCAATCTCATTTTAAAATGAGTTCCCCAATCAGCATTAGTATTTTTTACTGTAATAATATAATTATTATCCATTGTTATCTCTATATTGGAACTATTCAATGTGACAATGTGTATATCTAAAGAACTAGGCATAATTACACCAACATAATTCCAGATACCTGGTTGGTCGTCTATAGGATATGCCATAATCATTATAGGATAACCAATTTTAACTCTTTCGCTTATGTCAAAAGTCGTTGATGAATTAGAACCTAAGTAGAATGTATCAATGTATTTGTTATCAACATCATTCTTCATTTTAGCCACATCTGCGGTTAATGTATCACCGTCACCTGTGTAAGGTACAAAGTCGTCTGCGGTAGCATTTATGTTGGTGGTAATCATTGGAGTTATATAAAAATCTACAGTTTGTCCATTCCAAATATTTAATACAACTGTTTGTGGTTCATCCTTTGACGGTGTATAAACGTTATTCTGATAAATAGTACCGTTAAGTAAATACACATTCCCTTTTGTAAAAGGCTGAGAACATAATTTATATGATACACCTTTTTTTAAAGTTATATCTGCAATATGAATAAATGTATTTTCTGTTGATGTTCCATAAACGTGTATCTTTCCGTTATCGACTTCAAGTGTTATACCTGTTTGCGTCATATTACCGACTTTAAGTTTAAGCAAATTCTTGCATTTACCTAATGCTGATAAAGAATCGTTTATATGGGAAATATTATCAGCGTACAACCCTTTGTAAACTTTAACATCTGCACCAGCTTTAAAATCAATACTTAAATATCTAGCATTACTAGGGGATAATCCATTAGGTGTACTTCCTATAAAAGTCTTATTTTCGTTATACCAATAAAAAGCCCTATTCATTGTATTATAATAGTTCGTATTTGGTTCTATAGGTATCATCCAATAGCAATCATAATTACTTTCACTAATTATAACTCCGTTATTAATTCCACATCCTTGATAAAATTCGCCTTTTTGATGTATGCACTTACCAAAAACATCTAAATTATCATTGATTTCACTAATAGCATTTTTGTTGTTACTAACCTCTGTCTGTAAGGCTTCAACATCCGTAGCATTGGCTTTATCTTTCTGTAAAGATTCAATACCAGATTTATTATCTAAAATATCACTATTCATAGCAGCCGCACTATCAGAATGTTGTGAAATCCAGTCAGACATTTCTTTCAACGTATCAAAATCTTCTGGCGCATCTGCTACAATCTTAGATACTCCATCAGTTATCTTTTTATCGATAGTTTCACTATCTATCTTATTATCTGTCAGATACTTGTCTACAACCTTTTTAACTTCTTCTGGATCAGTAGATTCTTTCTTAGGATAACTCCATCCACCATTCATAAGATCTTTGTATTTTTGATCAGTCATTCTATCATCTCCTTACTAAAATAAAAGAGTAGGCAGCGTATAGCCACCCACTCAAATATAAATATTACTTTTTCTCAATATACTGTTTAAATGTCTGATGCAAACCTGTAGAAGATAATCCCATGAGTGCACCAAATATCACAGATTCAACTGATACTCCACTTACTAAAAGATTAAGCAAAGCACCAAATACTGTTAAAATTGTAGGTATGTATTTGTTGTCTACATCTTCAATCCATTTCTTAATGATGTATCCAACTATAAGACATCCTAAAACTACTGTTAAAACAAAGTAATTTTCTAAACTTGTAAAATCCATTTTGAATTCCTCCTTAAGCTAATAAATATGTTCCACCTACGCTTATGTTAGAACCAGCTGCAAACTTTGTATGTGTTGCACATACTCTTAATTCGCCATTTGTACCTAATAGAAAAGATGCTATTCCACCAGTAGCGCCAGTAGAACAAGCAGTATATATTTTTGGTTTATAAGCATCTTTAAATGTTCCAAGTACTATATTATCAATATCACCAGCTGATAAAGCGTTTTTGAGTGTTAAACTCATGTAAAATTGTACCATTTTACCCCATTTTGCTATATATCCGGTACCTCCAGTTACGGCATTGGTGTTAATTGTCATAAAGTTAGAAAGTGTCGTGGATGACGTTGTTGCTGTCGATCCAGTACCGCCTCGTGCAACGGGAAGCGTTCCGGAAGTGATATCATCTGCTGAATGAGTGTGACTACTTGCTGCAGCTGATATTGCAGATCTAAACTTATCTGCATTTTGAACATAGTAATTATTACCTTCTAAATTTAAGAAATTAGATCGTAGAATTACATTATTTACACCATTTAATATAATATCGTCAGCATCTTCCATAATTGACGAATGAGCTACCGAATCATCATCTTTAGTTGATATTTGACTACTTAAATCTATACGTGCTGCTTTTAATCCAACCGATGAGTTTCCGTCGTATGACAATGAACTTATAATTGTATAAGTATTATTGTTCTCATATCCATTAGAACTCGTATTAACGTATGTGCTATTGATCATAGTAGCGCGTCCGTACTTTTCAGTTCCATAATTTTTATATGATCCAAACTCACTATTTCCAGGAGTATATATATTAGAAATAGCTTTTCCAGAAGAATCAGTGCCAGCATAAAACGACGCAAGAACTGTATCTCCACTACGAATATCAACACTGTCTGAATCTATAAGTACGTTATTACTTACAGTACCATTACGTCTGTCTCCAATAATTAAGCCTTCACCTTCTACGAAGTCCATAAAATTGGTTGCTGTTTTACCGGCTTCGTCAATATCTGTTATATCAAAGCATATGACGTTTGATATATACCACGCAGTTGTTATCGAACCAACAAATTGTTCTATTTGGAAAAATATACAGCCTTTCGACCTACCGTCAGGACAAATAAAATCGTATATAGCTTCTTCCCAGCCATCACTTAAAGATATGACTAATCGTGGCTCAGTATGACCATCCCACGGATTTCCTGATACATATTCAGTATACCAAATACCAGCACGTAACGATAAAGTTCCATATGAGCGTTTCCTATGTACTTTTATTCTATATTTATGACCTGGAAATACCGGAAAACTAGTTTCTCTATTAAAATGATCTCTAGTTTCAAGTAAACAAACGTTCGAACCATTTGGAGCTTTAATACTTGTTTCGAGTTTTCCTAACAATGGTTTATCTGAATCGAACGTTGGATTTATCCATAAATTTGTTCCGTTTAAGCCGTCTTTACCAGGATCCCCCTGAGGCCCCTGTGGTCCTTGTGCTCCTTGAGGACCGGTGTCACCTTTATCTCCTTTATCGCCTTTGTTTCCTTGTGGCCCCTGAGGTCCTGTTGCACCGGTGTTACCTTTTTCTCCTTGAGGTCCTTGAGGACCAGTAGCTCCTGTTGCACCAGTATTTCCCTTATCACCTTTTGGACCTTGTAATCCTTGTATACCTTGATCGCCTTTAGGTCCCTGAGGACCAGTAGCTCCTGTAGCACCTTTAATTAAAGTCCATTTATACTTTGTCGGATCTGTAGAATCAGATTCTGTATAATCGGTATACTGACCAATATAAGTCTTGTTAGCAGAATCACTTACACTAAATCCTGTACTGCCATCAGCACTTGTAGCGTAAGCTATATGTAAATATGTTGTTTTACCATCAGCACCTTTAGTTCCTGCTATACCTTGATCTCCTTTAGGTCCTTGAGAACCCTTAACAAGTTGCCAAGAATATGAAGCATAATTTGTAGAATCTGTTGGATTAGAATCTACGTAAGTACCTATGTAATCTCTACCAGATGGATCACTTACACTAAAGTCGGTTTTACCATCTGCACTATTTGCATAAGCTATATGGAAGTATGTAGATACTCCATTTTGACCTGGATCACCTTTAACGCCTTGATCACCTTTTGGACCTTGTAATCCTTGTATACCTTGATCACCTTTTTCGCCTTTGATCTTAATCCATGTGTAATCTCTGAAATTAGTGCTATCTGCTTCGGTATGATCAGTGTACGTACCAATCCATTCACCTGGAGTTTCGCCATTATTTGCAGTAAATGTTGAGCCATCATTTGAATACTTGATGTGCAAATATGCAGTCTTTCCGTCAACACCAATTCCAGGAATTCCATCTTCTCCTTTTATACGGAACCAAGTATAATCATCTGGATTCGTAGAATCTTCTTTTGTGAAGTCTACGTATGTGCCAATATAAGTATTAGGTAATTCAGACATTTGATCCGCTGTCGGTTTCGAATACGCTGAATATTTGATATGGAAGTATGTTGTTTTACCAGAATCACCAGGAGTTCCTGGAATACCCTGTTCACCTTTTTCTCCCTGAATACCTTGAAGTCCTTGTGGACCTGTATCACCTTTTTCACCTTTAATCTTAGCCCAAGAATAATCATCAAATATCATACTGTCCGTTTCGTTATGATCTGTATATGTTCCCATCCAATATCCAGGAGTTTCTCCATTATTCGAAGTGAACGTTTCTCCGTCATTTGAGTATTTGATATGCAAATATGCATTAGCTCCGTCATCACCTTTTACAGACTGACCTTCTTCTCCTTTAAATCTAGACCAAGTATACATTTCTTTTTCGGTAGGAGCTTCCTTTTGATTTCCAGAATAAATACCAATATAAATAGTATTAAGCTCTGGATACTCAGTCATATCACTACCGTCTGCATTAGCAGAATATCGTAAATGCATATATAAACCATCAATGTTCAACAATGCCTCTCTTACATTGTTTATCTCTTCCTCATTCTTTTTTGTAGCATCAGCAATCGCTTTAGCTTCATCGCTAATACGTTCTGCAGATGAGTAAACATGATTTACGGAATCATTCAAAGCTTTAATTTTCTTATTTTGAATTCCGGTAAGTACATCATATGTCTGACCAAGAGTAAACGTATTTTGATCTGGCTGATTCAAATCGTAAGAGATTTTAGAACATAACATATATGAATCGAAATTGTGAGGCTTCGAACGAACTCTAACATACTGACCAACTCGTATTGGAGAGTAATTAGGTTTTATCATAGATAAGTCTACAGCTTTAACCTCGATTGTTCGTACAGGAGATTCCATTCCCTTAAGAGCTAGAATTCCGTTTCGTATTAATTCACTAACTAATGTAGTATTGTCAAATGCGACTGGGCATCCTATCCAACCGTATTCTTTAACAGCGGCTTCGGAATATATTATGTCACCTTGCTTAAAATATCCTTCTTCTACTTCTCTATCTAAAGTGTATATTTTTGCGTCTTCTAATGCAGCTTTTGCAGATTCGTATGCTTCTTTAGCAGCTTTAAGATCTTCTTCTGTTGTGGAAGAGTTATTTTGAGCTTCTTCGTATTCCGCTTTTCTATTCTCCATAGCTCTAGTTAAATCCGTAATTGTTCGTTCTCCTATGGTTATATTATGAGTAGCTTTTTCTGAATTATCAGATTCTTTCTCAGCCATTACTCCAGTAGGTATTACGAACGTATACATACCATCGGTATCTTCAGACGAAACATAATCTAACAAATTCTTTCCGAAGTCTATTAACTGCGAGTTATCTTCTGGTATTTCTCGAATAAGATCGATTACATGTTCCCCATTTTCTTCTCTAGGAATAATATAGCCACCGACTTCATCTAATATTTTGCTTTTGATTAATTCGCCTGTGTTGGTATACGACGAGTCACTTCTGTAGATTTTTGGATCTAAAGATTGACCTTCGTTTTTATCTATTTTAAATCGTTTTGTAGTTTCGACTTGAGAATTATGATTATTTATTAACCATTCAAAATATCCAGCAATACCATCTGGCGCTACGTTATCGTTTTCGCTCTCAAGTGTTGAATATGGTCTAACAATACTATCGTTTAACCATCCTAGAATTCCTCTACATTCAACTTCTTTATACTTTTTAAACCCAGATTCTATGTTTATGATGTCACCTATAAATATAAGTTCATCATCCTGCCAAACCGTTATTGGATTTTTAGTATCTCTTTCTACTAATTTATCGTATAACGGATTATTGTACTGCATTGTAAAAGTAAAAGATCCGGAAGCGTTAAGTTCCACCTCCGGATTTGCTGCTGTAAGGAATAAATCTTTTCTAGGATCGTGAATATATTCATTTCCGTATTTAACAAAAAACATTATTACCACGTCCCCTTAAATTCCATATAAATAACTTTCTCAATCGATTTAGTTTCGTTTAATGGTGATACTAAACGTATAGTTTGATACGATGTGCTTTCACCGTATGCAGAACAATCCATTACCCAGTTGTAAGCAGCATCTGATGATCCGCTTGACGCGGCTGCCATAGCGTTTTTATAAGTTATAGATTTCTGTCCCAAATTAGGATAATTAACATGAATATAACCACTTCTCCATGTTCCATCTTGTCCTTGACTATCGTTACATCTCCAATTATTAATCTTCCATGCACACTGAGCTTCAAGTGTTCCATCATCATATTTTTTGTAATGCCACGTTACGTTACCATTTGGAGTTTGAGTATTAATTGTAGTTTTTGTAGCGGTCATTGTTCCAGATTCAACAATATGTACAAGATTGTCTATTTTATCCATATTATCATTAAAATCGCCTATGTTAAAATAGTCGCTTTCGTAAGGTTTAGTTAAACTTAGTTTTGTTGTTTTACTAGCCACTATAAATCCCTCCATTCATAATTCAAATATACTAATTCTTCTTGTGTTTTATAAATAGAATTGCTGCCTAAATCTATTTGTGCAAGCTGATTGATTTTTTTCGATTTCATTTTTTCATATGTCATTCTAAAACTACCGTTATAACTATAATCATAGTATGTCGTTCTTTCGTATGATTTTTCCGTATTTAAATTTCCTACTGTATAAGTAACCTTTCCTGCAAAATCGGATGATAAACTAACTATCTCAGCATTATTCGAAAATAACTCATCGAATTGATACGTAAACACTGTAGGAACAACGTCCACCACAACTGAGCCATCTTTCACTACTAATCGCCTTACAAAACGAGCAACATTACCTTTTATCTCTATAGAGTCACTTACTTCTCCGTTTGATCTAATAGTAAAACCATTCGAATTCTTTAATGAGGACTCAATTACTTCCCCATTAGCGTCTGTTGCTGTAAATATAATTTCGTTTGCAGTAGTTTCAGAAACCTCTCCAGCTATCGGTTCAAGTGTTATAGTATCGACATAGTATTTTGTAATACCTTTATACCAATTGTATATTCGTTTGTTGCTTTTAACATCTCTATACGAGTGTTTAGCCATTTCAGAATAAGTGATATGACTTTCGACTTTTTGCGACATTAAAAATACCTCATTCATACCTTCTTTGAACCAAATATCTTCAATTGTATAAGTACCTTTTGGCATATCAAATCGTTTATCACCAAATATAACAACTGTATCGGCACTGAATTCAAATCTTGGTTGAACTGATTTATAACCTGATACAGGATATGCGAATACTCCATTCGACGAATTATAAACCTGAGTTATTTCGCCTTTTGTTTTATATGGATCTGCTGATATAGAAATGTTTATTACACCAACTTCTCCAATATTATACATAGTACTTGTATAACTCGTAATAGTAAATCTACCATGATACGTATATTCCGGATCCATAGTAATCTTATAATCATAAGCTCGTCCATGAAGAAATCTACTAATTTCACTTTTTACTCTTTCAAACTCGTTAGATACTACTGCAAATGAAAACTCATGATTCCTATTACTGTATACCGGACCACCGGTAAGGACGTCAGTTAAATCAATAACTCCGTCCCCACCAGGAATATCAACGGTATATGTTTTAGGAGCAGGAGGCTCTAATTTATAGCCATCCATTAATATCATTCTATATTTAGCAGTAAGATCCACCCCATCGACTATAAGTCTATTTTTAGGTAAATCAGGATAACTCATTATAAACCTCCTTGTCTTCTTGCAATTACATTAAGTTGTCTGTTCATTGGATTAACTAATGCACTAGCCATCTTTTTACTATCAACGTAAAGAGCTAATTCTTTATCGTCTGTAGTACAGAATGTCTGTATGTCTTCTCTAAGACCGTTTATAGCATCAATTACTCTATTGTTACTAGCATTTATCTCTTCTTGTGCTTTTCCTATCAACGACTGTACTGTATCAATAGGTTTCATAACCATAGCACTTATATCAGCTGTAAGCATTAACGGATCCATCTGTTTAGAATCCATATCAATTACTGGAGTAATGGTTGGTTCAATGTCTAAACCGCCATTAACAACATCCGATATTGTTCTTATAGAATTCGTAGCAACATCAATTGCAGCATCAGCCATAGACATAGATGAATTTGCAACTTTTTTACTAAATTTATCGATACCCATAGCGAATCCCTGAGGAATATAAGAACCGACTTTAATGAATACTTTAGATGGCGAATGAGCATCAAGTTTCTTCATTGCAGATTTGTAAGCTTCATTTGCTAATTTCTCAGCAGCTTCTTTAACAATCTTTAAATTGTTTTTAATTCCTTTAGCGAATCCTGTAACTGAATACTTACCAACTGATTCAAACGGCTTATGTGTTTTATCTCCAGATTTGTTAGTACAAGCTTTTATAGCGTCACTAATGCTGCTAACTAATCCGCTAACCATATTCTTCTTCATACCTTTTGCGGTATTTGAAGATAATGCCTTACCGAATTCGATACAAGCTTTAACTAATTCTTTCTTATTAGAAGCCTTTTCAATACCTTTACGATAAGCATCAGCAGCTTCACTACCTGCATACTCATAAGAAGATATAACGTCTTTACTAGCTTTGTTAGCTATTTTAGAAGTCTGGTCACGAAGCTGATTGAATTCCGCAATCTGAGCATTTGTCATGTTTAATAACACGTCCATATACTCAAGACCTTTGTCAATATCCATTTCGCCAATCTCGCTAAGGATATCTTTATCAAATCCCGCTTTAGCAATTTGAGACATCTTCTCATTCCATTCGGAAGCTTTCTTAGCAGAATCTCTGTAGTTATTTAATAGTGATTCAGTAGACATCTTTTGCTCTTCTTCAAACAATTTATTTGCCATTTTGAATTCTTCGTTCGTCATGTGCATAAATGCCTGAATTTCTTTTGAAGCTGATGGTCCCATTTCTTTAAGCTTTTCAAGTAATCCAGCATCTAACTTCTTAGCCAAATACTTAAGATTGCTTTGCCATTCTTTAACGCCATCAACTTGTGACTGCATAGATTTGATCATTTCTTCGGAACTCTTTCTGAATCCTTCTTCAGTCATGTTAGCGGTTTCGTCTTCAAATTTGCTAAACAAATCACTAACGCCACTATCAAATGACATCTTAAGTGGATCTGTGTATTTATTCACATTATCTTTTATACCTTCAGACAATTCTTTGTAGAATTTTTTCGTCTGTTTGGCGAGTTCTTCTTCATTCTTAGTAATGTACTCTTTAGTTGTTTTAATGCCATATCTAACCGTTTTGAGATTTGCATTAAGTTTCTTCGTACGTTTATCAGAAAGTTTGATGTCCTTATCGATAGCCGCAAGTCTAGCTTTTATTGCTTTAGTTCTTTCAACATCTTCTTTTGATGAACTAACACTAACTTTCTTGTATTCTTTTTCTAATCTAGTCTTTTCAACGATAAGTTTCTTGTGATTATTAGATTCAGCTTTAAGCTTATTCTTAAGATTATCACGTTTCTTAATCTGTTTATCAAGTATCTTATTATTCTGTTCGAGATAAGAAGCATTTGAACGTATCTTATCTGTCTCATCATCAATCTGCTTTTTGTAATCTTCATCTTTATCGATCAACTGTTTGAGCTGTTCTATTCTAGATGAGTTAGCTTCTTTTTCCGCTTCAAGAGCTTTAGTATTTGCTTTAGACGTACTTGAAGTCTGATTACTAAGATTCTTGAGAGCGTCGACTTTATCCTCTACACTTTTTGTTGAATTGTCATCAGTTTTTATTAACTCTTCATTTGTTTTTCTTAACTCTTCATTTGTTTTTCTTAACTCTTCAAGTCTATCTGTAGTAGATTTAAATTGCGAAGCCCATACAATAGAATTACGTGTCCTCAATTGATCCGCAAATGATCTGTAATATGAGTTATTTGGTACTATCGTTTCTTTTTTATTATTTTTGTTAACACCGAAAGGATCTTTTGGCATGCTTTTTATTCCTAAAGGATCTTCTGGCATGTTTTTTATTCCGGCAGTAATTCCAGCATAAGCTATACCAATATCTTCAACGGAATCTTTAACTTCTCCATTAGATTTCTTAAGCTTCCTATTCAATTCTTCCATAACATAAGCAGCATCTTTAGCTATAATCGTATCATCTACACGAGAATCGCTTACTTCTTCTACTGACTCATCAAGTTTTTCCGTTGACTTATTTGTATTGTCTATAGCATCTACCTGATCATTGTAACCTGAAGCACTTGCCGAATTAAGTTCGTTAATACGTTCATCGATCTTAGCGTTATCTTCAGTAAGTTTCTGTATTTCTTTCTTAGCTTCAGCTATTGAATCGAATGAATTAATCTGTTCATTAACGTTATCTAATTCTCTTTGGTATTGTTTAAGACGTTCATTTCCAGCTTTAGTATTAGAATTCTGATACTGTTCTACGAGTTCTTCAAGTTCAATCTGTTTATCATATAATTCTTGTATACTATTGAACTGTTTCTTAATTTCTTCTCTACCTTCGACTCTGGACTTTTTAAGTTCGTCTATTTTATCTTTACTATTTTCAACAGTTTCCTGTTCTTTCTTATAAGCATCTGATAACAAATATAAATTGCTAGCATAATCCTTGATAGCGTCTGAAGATGCGTTATAAACCGGAATAGAATCTTTAATCGCAGATGTAGCTTTAATAGCTGTTTTAGCCAATGTTTCAGAACTTGATTTAACTTTACCGTTCTTATCTTCTAAACCTTTAGCGAAACCTTCTATTACATATTCACCGATTTCTTTAAATACTCTAGATGGTGAATGAATTCCTAAGAAATTCTTAACTCCAGAAACAACATCTTTAGCAATACCTTTTGCTGCTTTTACTGCGTCTTTTGCCTTATTTTTAATACCGTTTACTAAACCACCAATCAGGTGTTTACCGGCATCTATAAAATCGCTTGCTTTTTCTTTGACGCCACTGATAAGATTTTTTGCAAAATCTTTTACTGCTTTTACTCCATCTTTAACTTTGGAGCCTATTCCTTTAATGAGTTTAACGATAAAGTCTTTACCCATTTTGAGGAAATCGCCTATTTTACTTCCTAATCCAACCACTAATTTTATTCCCAATGATATAATGCCTTTTATGGCAGCCGGTATCATACCTATTATACCTTTTATCAATCCTTGGATAAGGTATACGCCACCTTGAGCCATTTTTGTAGATGGTGAATGAATTCCAAAGAATGCACAGAAACCGTTCCACAAATGCATTGCGAAACTAATCATTACTTCTCGTAATTTTTCAGCATTATCTTCAATTCCCTGACCTATTCCTTCGATAAGATTAAATACTAAATCAATACCAGCTTGTATTATATCGCCTATTTTACCTCCGATAGTTTGCATTATTCCTATGGTGGTATCTATAAATCCTGAAATTGCTTCAGTTGCTCCATTAATGCAAGTCATTAGAGTGTTTACGAATATCTCTAATCCTCGTGCGGTCATTAGAACGCCAGATCCAAGCAATGCTATAGACGCTCCCAAAGCAATCATTCCTAAAGCGGCAGGAGTTAATAATGTACCGGCTATACCTATAACAGCAAGAGCTCCGGCTAAAGCTATTAAACCAACTGCGACCTGAGAATACTCGAGTGTACATAACTGCATTAAAACTGGTATAAATCCTGTTAATGCTATTGTGACTATAACTAATGCAGCTGCTCCGGCTAAGCATCCTGTCATCGCATTTAATGCTATTGCTAGAGATGCTAATGTTCCTATAAGCATTAAAAGACCAAGAGCAATGTTTGTAAGTCCTTCTGTGTTTATGCTTGATAACATAGACATTATTACGCCTAATGTAGCAATAGTAATTGTCATTATTCCTAATGTTACTAAAGTGTTTGGAGATATTTGTATCTTTCCAATCAACATCATAGCTCCAGCTAAAGCCAAAACAGAAACTGATAATAATGCTATACTAATAGCTGCTTTACTTGTTGGTAAATTCGACAACAGAGCCAATATCAAACCAAGAGCGATAATAGTTCCTGCTATTGTTCCTAAAGTAATATATGTATCTTTAGAAACTTTAACTTTACTAATAAGCATCATAGCTCCAGATAAACTAAGTAATACAATGGATATAGCCGCAGATGCTGCCAAAGCAGATTTAGCTTTTACTTGTGATACTACGAATAATGCAGCTGCTATTAATCCAATTGCTACGTCCATAGCTATGATAGCACCCATCGATTTTTTAATGCTTTTTGCCGACTTCTCCATTAACGTAAACATACCCATGAGTACGGCAATAGATAACGTCGCAGAAGCTAACTTACTTGGTTCTATAAATGACAATACTGCAAGAGAAGCACCCATAATACCAATGGCTATAGCCATACTTTTAATTGTGCCTGCGCATTCTTTTGAATCTTTTGTGGCTTTTATAAGTAATCCCATTATTACTGAAAGAGCGCCAATCGCTACAACACCTTTGAGTAATACAACCGGATCAACTAAACCAAGAACCGCACAAACACCAGCTAAAATACCAATAGCAATTCCTACTGATGTTATTGTAGCTGCCATCTTAGGACCATTTTTACCCATTGTTCTAACAGATTCAATAAGACATACAATAAGTACTGTGAATAATCCAACGCACGTAATACCTTGTAAGAAATCGTTATATTCCATTTCACCTACTATTTTAACAGCAACTGCCATCAACAACATAGCCGCACCTATTCCCGTAGCCATCTTACCAAGTTTATCGATGTTCTTCATATTCTTTTTTAATAAAGAAGATACAAGTGTCAACACAGTTATAAATGTGAAGAATGTCTTCATAAATAAGAGCCCTTTTGCTATTTCTCCGATCTCTAATTTTCCGATTATCTTTATTGCGCTCACGAGTAACAACATTGATAAACCTAAACCAGTAGCCATCTTTCCGATTTTAGCCATATGTTCGCCACCGAAATGTGATGCTGCTACTAATAAAGCAAGAAATACGCCAAAAGGAATCATAAATTTAGCAGCTTGTTTGATTTCATCATCATCTAACTTTGAAGCTAATTTCACAACGACAACCATTAATATAAGCGCTACTGCTAATTTTTTAGCCATTGATCCTATTTCGCTTATTGCACTTTCTACTCCAGGAACTTTTTTGGAAACTAATATAAGTCCAGCCATAAATATTCCTAATGTAGCCATAATACCGACTAATCTAATAATACCTGATTTAAACTCGTCAGGATCCATGCTTCCTATTAATTTTATTGTTCCGGCAACAATCAATAATGAAGTAGCTATTGCTAAAATACCAGGAACAGCGTTCTTTATACTTAGTCCGTCTCCTTTTTTAAACGTAACAAGAGAATCAGATAATTTTGACGTTGCATATGTTAATGCTACTAATATCACAGATAATGCTGCAACTACTTTTACGGCATCCCATAATCGATCTTCATCAACTATTGTTAATAAAGCTATAGCACCAACTAATATAGCTAAAGAAATAGCAAAATCTTTTACCGCTTTAGCTTTTAAACTAAGGGATAAACTACCAAGAGCTTTACTAAGTTTAGTACCGCATTTATCGACTGCTCCAGATACCGATTCTAATACTTCTCCGAAAGATTTTATAGGTTTTGATATGTTCTGGAATGCGTCAGCCATTTTGTATAATGTAATAAGACCTCCGCCGCCCATAGCCATACCAAACACTTTATCAAAATTCATTCTGTCGAATACTTCGGTCAAAGCATCTACAAGAGTAATAGCTACACCTTTTATTCTATTTATTCCATTTTGAATTCCATTGAAAAGCCCATCGACTATATATCCGCCAATTTCCATAAACTTTCTTGATGGCGAATGGATGTCAAGAAATTCGCATACTGCTTCGAATAAACTTTTAGCTACATCAACAGCAGCGTCTATTACAGTTGGAACTCCTTTTGTTAATCCTTTCACAAGACCATCAATTATGAATTTTGGTATATTATCAACTTCTTTTGCTTTCTTAACAAATTCTTTTATACTATCAATAGAATTATTAACAAAGTTTTTTATGAAGTTCTTTGCATTTTTCAATCCTTCTGACGATTTAACCCATTTCTCTACGGCATTAGCTGCTTTAACTATCAACGGAATTATTGCCTTAACTGCTCCGGATAATAAATCGTGTGATTTAACCCAATCTCTGAAATTGATAATAGCTTGACCTATCGTTGAAGTTAAATCTAGAACGTCCATGTTGAAATAACTAAGAACAGCTTGTAAAATTTTAAAGGCAATGTTTAAACCGCCACCGATAACCATTCTAACAAGGTCAAGTGCAGCGAATAAACCTTGGAATGTTGTTCTCAACTTTTCAGCTTCTTCTCCATTTTCTTTAAATGTTTCAGAAAATCTTGATGTTATATTATATAAACCTTTAAGGCCATTGTATATGCCAGCGATCTTTTCTTCTTCACTGATGCCAAATATATTATTCCATGCTTCTCCGATAGATTTAAATATCGTAACTAAACCAGAACCAACATTCTTAAAAGAGCCTATTAAAAGATCTCTTCCGCTCATGTTTTCATTAACAAGTTCGTTTATAGACTTACCAGTTTTCTTAGACTGTTCTTCGAGATCTCTATAAAGTTTGATCTCTTCGTTTGTAAGTCCTAATTCTTTAAGTTTTGCATCTGTTAATTCTTCTGTTTGTCCAGTTTGCTTTTTCTGAGTTTTAGTTAGTTCTACAGCATGTACTACTGAAGAACCCATTCTCTTGTTTACTTCATTTTGAACCTCAGCCCAATTGTATCCCGCTTTAGTTAAAGCATTGAATCGTGTTTCGCCATCTCCTAATTTGCCGCGCATAATATCATCGATGACATTTCCAAAATCATTAACTGTTTTAGTAGCTTCAGTTGTAGCTCCTTTGAATTTTGAAACTTTGTCAACTATCTTACCCAAAGGAGAACCCATAGCTCCTTCTAATACTCTATTACGAGCATCCGAAACACTATTAATTATACCGCCAAAGAAATCTGACAAACCTGTAAGCATTTCCTTAGCTTCTTCAAAGTCACCTATAATTATTTCGAATGTCTGAGTCCATCCAGATTGAGCTGCTTCTTTAAGAGTATCAAATAACTGTGTGAAAGTTTTTACTTTTGTAGCAGCATCTTCGGCTGTTCTAGCCATTTCTAATGCTGATTTGATCTCGTCTTTACTCTTTCCTGATTTTCTAGCTAATGCTTCCGAAGCTTTATCGATAGCTTCTGCTTCTCCATATTGTGCTTCTGCTGAATCAAGAGCTGACTGAACTGCTTCTGCTGAAATTCCACAATATTCGGCTACGTATTCGTTAGCGCCAGATGTTGTGAATTTCTTAAGTGTTTCTGTAAGAACATCAGCCGTCAACCATCCGGTGGACAATGATTCTCTGAAAGAACCGTTTGCTTTTATCGCAGCTTCTGCTCCTGTTCCCAATAACTCAGACGTTTTCTTTAATGCGTCCTGAAATACTTGACCGCCCATTCCAGCAGTAACTACTGAATTCCAGTCCATTAATTTTACAGTTCCTGAGGCTAAAGCCTGAGAAAGCTGGTACATAGCAGTTGATGCCTGTTGAGATGTTGAACCGGAAACAGCTGCTAAGTTAGCAATACCCTGAATGGCCGAAACCGATGTTTCCAAGTCTACACCAGCTGCTGTAAACGTACCTATATTACGAGTCATTTCCGTAAAATTATAAATAGTTTTATCAGCATATGTATTCAAAGTATCTAACGCTTCATTTACTTGATCAATGGTTGTTCCTTTTGATGAAGTATTAGCAAGAATAGTCTGAACTGCATTAATCTGAGTTTCGTATTCTTGAAAACCGGATTTAATAGGATCAATAGTAAATGCAGCAACAAATTTTTTACCAGCATTAACTGCTGAATTCGTAATATTGGCAAGTGTGGTTACAGCCATGACTTCCAAAGCTGAAAATTTCATTTTGACTGCTTCGACACCATTTCCCATTGGTTTTATGTCAAACTTCTTAGCTGCATTACTAACATTCTCTAAGCCTTTTGCCGCTTCTGTTAGTTTTAAACTCTTTTTAAGTTTTTCAAGAGTTCCCATAGAAGTTTTAACATTACTTTCGAAATTTTTATTGTCGAATTGCATAGAGACTATTCTCTCGTCAACAGTTTTACTCATAGCTTAGTAACCTCCTTCCATGCATTTTCAGCAATTTTATCGAAAATAGGTTGAACGGCAGGATTAATATAATCTCGTCCTTCTACCCAACCACCAGTTCTTGTTCCGTGTCCATATTGCAAAATAATAGCAATTGGAACACCTTTATTAATGTTTGAATTACAAAAGTTAATCTTAACAGATCCATTTTGACGTACTATCTCGTAATACCATGATTTAGCAGTCAAACCAGTTTCTGTTGGCGTTGCAGACGCAAGGGCGGCTACACCCTCACGACCGTATCTATCAAGATCGCCAAGTTTAACCTTTTCCTTTGCTTGTTCTAGGTAACGAGTCAATTTTGAAAAGTCACCCTTGCTTCTGAAACTTATCATAACTTTTCTCCTTAAATCTTTTTAGCGAAATCTAAGCTAATCCAACCAGCTCCTGATTTTAATTTACCCCAGCCTTTTGTAGAACCTTTTCCCGCTTTTGTTTCAATAATTGTAAATACACCAACGCCTGTAAACTTTCCGGTTCTAGAATAGTCAGTACCAGGACCTTTACGAATATTAAGATTTGGTATTGAAACCTTAACCTTAAAATCGTCACTTGTGTTTGTTATAGGTTTTGTATCTGGTTTAGAAACAGGTTTAGATTCTTCTTTTTTAGGCTGTTTAGTAGTTTCTGCCATAGCCTTTTTTACGTCTTTTCTAAATCCGTCCATAGTATATCCAAGCTTAAGACCTGTCCATAAATGTTCTGGATCTCCATGATTAGACGCTAATCCTTTCGAATGTGCTTCTTTGTGCGATAATATCACACCATTTTCTAATGGATTAAGTTTGTATTCTGTACATAATCTAGCATATAATTCTACTGCAGATTTGTATGTTCTTGTTACCATTGCTCTGGCTCTATCAATATCAGAACATTCAAATGACGAACCGCCAGTATACTTTATACAATCTGGTTCACACATTTCTACTCCAATATGAGTGTCATTTGCTGATCCTCCAGCATGCCATCCTCTATGATCCCAAGGAAGAGTCTGGTATACAGTTCCGTCATTAGCGTCAATAAATCCATGAACGCATGCTCTATCGTATTTTGGATTATTCCATAATCGGATAAAGACATTAGCATTAGGCTGAGCGCATCCTACTGAATGTAATATAAGACCTTTTATTTTGATCTTTTTACCAGCTTTATAACATGGATTGTTTGTCATTATTGATTTTACTAACTTCATGTTTTCATCATCCTTTCGAGTTTAGTTGTTTTCTTCTAGCGGCATTTAAAGCTGCATTTTGACTCATTACTTCTCTTTTACTCATCTTTTTAGGAGGTTGAGTTTTTATGTCACATACTCGTATAAGAGTCATAAGTTTATTTAAATGCCATTTTTCAAATTCATGAGGAATACCAAGCTGTATCATATAGCAATATATTACTTCTGATGTTAATATCTCTCCTCTTCCGCCTTTACGGCTACGGTCTGAGATAGTAGTTGCTGTCATCGGATTTTGTATGTATTCGTTAATCTCCATCATATTCTCTTTTGACAAATTATTATACACTCGATCTTCGACGTTCTTGGTTATAGTCATGAATTTTATGTAATCTATGGTTTCCTCAGTTGACAATTGCTTTTTGTTTAATGTTTCTAAAAAAGGTTTATGCCATTTTGATTCCCATTTTGAAAGAGAGACTAAAGAATGCTCTAATTCTAACGTTTGATCTTTAGTCCCTTTTACTGTTATAAATTCGTTTGTCGATTCATCGAACAATTCTTTGTCTGGTTGACCTTTTATTAAAATTGGTAGCATTCTTATAGTTCTCCTGAATATTCATTAGTTATTAGGCTTATTCTGTTCATTGGCAGCTTTTGCAGCTTCTTTCGGAACTATTGCATTAATGAATTCCGAAGCCTTTTCAGCATCTGTTGCCAATTCCATAAACAGCTGTGAATATGCTTCTGTCTGTGAGAAAGCAATATATAAAGGAACACCTGCATCATTAACCTTCATGAAACGTTTTCCATCAGCACTCTTTTCACCATATGCCTTTAGAATTAAGTCTTTGAAAATCTTAATAATAGCTGGAGCATCCTGAAGCTTAACAATATTTTCAATCATTTCAGCTAAACCACCTGTAGTGCTCATTTCCATTTCCATTAATTCCGCAGTTGTAAGATTGAAGTAGAAATCCTCTTCTCTTTTTGTTCCATTAAAATCTTCGTATTTGATAGTTTTCTTTAACATGATAATAGTCTCCTTTCAATTTAAAAAGGCCCAACCGTATAGGAAGGGCCAAAGTTGTTCGCGTTCTGCTATATTATTTATTGTTTATCGAATCTTAACCTTCAGAAAAGATTGTAGTAAGTTCTGTAGGAAGTGGAAGTCTAGCTTCTGCTTCGTCTGAACCGTAAATAATCTTCTCAAGAGCTGCTAGCTGTTCTGGATTAACCTTTGTGCTATCGATTGTGATAGAAGCAGTTGGCTTTAATCCTGGAACGTCTACTGGCGTAGTGGATACAGACCAAGAGAATGCGTTTGCCTCTGGACTATCATTAACAGAAGCATATGCCTTCTCCGATGGTGCTGCGAGACATCCATAAACGAGATGTATTTTGTATCCGTGATCTGCTCCGTCGACATCATTACCTAATTTAGTTCTGTAAGAAAAACCGAAAGAATTTCTCTTCTGCTGTCCTGCATACACACCTGTTGCAATGTTTGCTGATCCGTCGCATTCAGCAAATTCATCTGGATAAATATAAGCCTCGATTGTTAAACCGAGTTCCTCGTTTGAAATAAGATTTAAGTATTTGATGTTGTCAGCGTATAATGGTGATGGTTCAGCACCTGATGGACTTTCATTTACTGCTGTAAGTCCATTCCAAGCATAACCCTTTGGATATAATCCGCCAGCTGCTGGATATAAAACACCTCTGTCAACACCAGTTTCGTATAAACGATCACCTGTCTGATCCCATAATAATTTGTTTGGCATTTTGTAGCCCTCCTTTTAATTAATAATAGATTTTAAAAATATAATGATTAAGATTGTCGGCTGGATATGATCTATCAAAAGTACACATTGGTAATTTTAATAGCTTTTCAATAACTGGATTATCGAGCTTCGTATCTATCACTATTATTTCATAACAATTGGTTAACATATATGACGAATTATTAGCATTCTTTTTATCAATATCTATTCTAGAATATTTGATAGCCGGATAATTCATCTTGACTGTTTCTGGGGGTTGATAATACACATTTTTATTACCTAGAAGTTCTTCTAGTTTACTTTGTAGTTCTAGTCTACTGCCCATTGTACACACCCCCTACAGTCAATAATAATCTTGGGAACTGAGGTTCGACATCTGTCACTTTCCATTTAGTTCCCAAGTATTCAACATAGGCTATATTAGAGCAATTCTGAATGGCAAATGGATCGGATAATATACTAATCGTTTTTGAAAGATTTATGTTATCATTGATTTCGCCAGAGTTCTGACGTTTCCAACGATTACTTATAACATCGCCATAATACTCTCGCTCAGTAATTTTAGGTTCCCATATTCCGGGTTCCGTATTCTCAGTCACAGCATAGCCTACTTTTCCATACCATTTAGCCATTTTGAATTTTCTCCTTTATCTATTAACCTTCTGCTTCTGTAACATCTTCTTCAAGAGCGATTGCTGAATACCATTCAACTAAAGCACCTGAAATACGAGTTTCAAGAAGAAGTTTCTGCTGGTTGAAATCGATATCGAACTGATCGAATCTTGTGATTTCTCCGCCTCTTACGCAACCTACCTGGTAGTCTGCAAGGTTAACGAATAATCCAAGCATCTTCTTAGTCTTTCCATCAGAAGTTGTTCTTGTGAGACCTTCGAACTGCTCGATTGTCTTAATATCCTTAACGTTAAGAGCTGCTACAAGATCTGCTTTAGAGTTGTATACTCTACGTCCATTAAGATCTCTTGCGAGAAGCATTACGTTAAGAAGATGCGGTGTGCAGTAGAATGTAAGATTACCTGAACCCTTGTACTTCTCACGAGAGTAAAGAGCTGCTGTAATAATAGCTTCTGCGTATACATAGTTATCACCGAAATTAGCATGTGTATCTGTACCGTTAAGTTCAGCTCTTGCTGCTTCAATATCAACATCCTGGTGAATGCAGTAAAGCTCGTCGTCATGCCAAATAGGTCTGATGTGATCTTCCTTAATCTTATCTGGATCGATATCTGTTCTACCGTCACCTACTAAGATAGCTTCAGCGATTGTCTGATCAAGAGTATGTCTCATAATCTTCCACTGGTAAGCAACTACGTCGAAATCTGTAACATCAAGAATATCATCTCTGTCGAGCTTATCTTTGATGTAGATAGTCTGAGCATCATGTGTTCTACCTACAAGCTTGATCTGATCCATGAGCTTCTTCTCAGTACCCTTCTTGTAACCTTTAGCCTTAAGCTCTGTCTCAATCTCTGCCTTACGAGCATCTGCTCTACGAGTCTTGATACGTGCGATAGGTGACTTATGTACTCCATTGATAACACTTGCTACCCAAGAGTCATCATCATACATGATCTTAGGTTCAGCTGGATCAATAAGCTTGTAATCTGGGAATAATACACTCATATCATCGAATGCGTCATGCTGAAGAGAGTTGTTTTCAGCATAAATATTAATAGCTTCCTGCAGGCTTCCTACACTTGTTGACTTTGCAAGACTAACGATAGCTTCTCCATCTGCATGGCAAAGTACGTTATCCTGACCTGTTTCATTTTCAAATAAGTTATGTTTCATGTCTTCTCCTTCTCCTTCTTCATCATCTGGTTTTTCTCCTTTAGCAAGACCAACCATCATATACATTACGTTCTTCTGTTCTTCGGTCATAGAATTAATGACATCTTCTACAGTCTTTTCATTCTTGTTGTCTTCTGACTGATTATTCTTGTTTGTTTCATCTTTCATGTCTTTCTTATCCTCCTTTTCAGCCTTATCTTCTGAATGATAAAGCATAATGTTTTCATCATATGAAGCATAAAGAGATCCCTCTTCATCTTCTCCATGAGCCATTACAAAATCTACATATGCTCCTGGATTAGCTCCAGCTAATACAACACTAAGCTCACGAATTACTCCATGAACCACATCGCCTCCAACCTGTTTTAATCTATTTGCATAGATCGAAAGTGATCTTATATCACCATGCTGAAGTCTTGTCTTGACAGCTTTAGCCTGTTCGCTATCGTTAAGTGAGCAATATGCATATACACCATCTTCACGATTTTCAAGTAAAGCGTGACCTAATACTGCATCCGGATTTGAATGGTCATGATTCCAAATTAATGGGACGGTTGTTCCATCACAATCCTTAAACGCATCTCTACGAATAGTCCTACCATCGCCGCATTCTAAATCGTTTCTGGTAGCCCATCCACTAAAATCACATTTAGGCATTTTGAATTTCCTCCTCTTCTAAATTATTGTTTTCTGAATTTTCAGACTCATCTTTCGGCTGACTAATATTACTATTAACAAGTTGATCAGCTTTAGGATCTTTAGATGGTTTCATCCCAATGATCTGTCTGATTTCATTTGAAGTTAAGATCTCATTTCTTGTAAACTTGTCAGCAATTTCAGCAATGTTATTTACTGGAACAAGTTTGAATGGATCTCTAAAAGCAACTATGGACTTGTTTTGTGACCTAGCTGTTTTTGTTAGAAACTTTCGTTTCATTTCGTCGACAATCGCCGAAACAATCGGTTCTATCGAACGGTTATAGTAATTGAGCATTGTTTGTTCATCAGCCGTACCATCTAATATTGACTGAGTCATGCCCAATTGACTGAATAATAAGTTTTGTAAATACTCGATCTGTTTCATAAGATTATTTTCTACAGATCTATTTAACTGTGTAACATGCTCAGTACCATCTATGTAGGCAATACCATAATTATTGTTATTGTCTGATAACTGAGCTATTATAGCATTTCTTCTATCCTCAGCTTGCTGGCGTCTTAAATCTCCCTTAACTACATAAGGAAGCTGGATAATCAAATCTAATTTACCTGATGCCGTTTGTTCATCTGTCACATCGAGTAAACTAAGTTTTCTTACCAAACGCTGATAAGTTGAGTTATGCTCGTTAATAATTGCATAAAGAGGACTCTCAATAATAGAGACCATACTTTTTGGAACTATTACATCCTCTTTCTCTCCGGTTCTATCGTTATAGACTCTAACTTTAATATGAGCCGGTTTCCACTCGATAACTTTTCCTGTTCTCATTGATAAAATATCATACGATCCAGTAATCATCGGATTAGAAGTGGTATCTACTGGAACAATAGCAATACATCCTTCATCTAACATCGACATTACTATGTCTTGTTTGAAAGCTCTTGCTGTTTGATCAATATTAGCTTCCAATGTTAAACAATTGTTCAATCCTGAATCTATATCGGAAGAGTATCTTTTGTTTTCATCCAATTGACAATGTTTAATGTCTATAGCAGCGACATCTAATGCTATTCTATTAAATACTGATGTCATTATAGAACGCTCGTTGCCATTTGATAGTCTAATTCTATCTGGGCGACGAGTATATCCAGTGCCATAACCTCTATAATCGATTGTTGGATCTCGATTGGTAAACGCATTCCAGGCGTGTTTAAGCCTAGAACCAATGTTTAACTCCATTTTGAATTTCCTCCTTATTTACTTTTGCAGCCGCCTTTTCCTTTACCTTTACATGCCATAGTTATCACCCCCTTAATGTTTATTTATTGATTATTACGGTCAATATTTATCAACAATTTTCACATTATTTTTAGGATCGAATATTACAGTAGCAATTGCTTTTTCCCCATGTTTTTCCGAATGAGCTCCATCTATAGGATCTATAACGCCATCATATCCTTTATCTTTTAAATATTTAACAGCATTATTAAATGCAGAATAGTTTCCGCCAGTGCCTTCTATTAAACTATGAGGTAATAAATTTTCTACTATATATTTACCTTTATTGATCGTTTCTTTTGGAACTTTGGATAAATATTGTTTTGGATTTATATTATTAGCTTTCATAACAGCATTAAAATATTCATTTGTTGATGCTATTTTAAGACGTTTTGTTGCTTTTAACATATAATCAGTATCGAAAGCACCGTCAAACCCCGACGAAGTAGCAATGGAATGTTCTGAATATTCATCAGTAACGTTTATATATGCGTAATCTCTATCCATAAACTTTTTAGAACCATTTCTTACAGCTCTAAACATTATTGAACCTTTTGGAATGTCGTAACCAGTTGTATTTGAATATCTTTTTCGACCTTCATTAGTCAAAGTTCCATCTTTATTCTGATATCTACGAACGCCCCAACGCTGACCTTTAATACCATGATGATAAAGTTCATTTTCCTCCAACATTTTACACCCCCTATTCGAATGCTTCTCTATTAAGTTTGAAGGCGACATAAGCATCCATCATAGCTGCAACAGCATCAATCTTTTGCTCATAACGCTTTTTGTATAATTTCCTGTTACCATTTGTATCTTCCAATGTGATACAATTACCCATAGCAAACATCATCAATTCTTCATCGAATAAAAGTAATCTCTCTTCTGAAAGTTTCTTTAATTCGCCCAAAGGAACCGATTCAGTTTTAGAACCCTGAATAACTTTTTCAACACCAAAAGGGCCGTTTTCTCTTTCCCAACGTTCCACAAATTCTCTAGCATTATATGGATCATATCCAAAAGCTCGTACATCATATCCGGATTTAATTATGTAATCATCAAGATCGTCATATACTTGCATCATATCTAATACAGTTCCAGGCATGACAATTAAACTACCTTCATTTATGAACTCATCATATTTAGCACGCATAGCTCCAGGTAGCTTCATTAAAGTTAATTCAGTTATGTAGTTTCGAGTTTTGATTCCAAATGCTCCTCTAGATAGCGGAAACATAAATGTAAACGCACAGAAGTCGTCGCCTTGTGAAAGGTCTGCTCCTAGAGAACAAGGCATTTGCCAGTAATCTCTTTTTCTATGAGGAATAGTTTCTTCATATGTGAAGTAGTAAGTATAACCTTCCATTGGTATTCCGAAACGTTTTGCCAGAATATCATTTCTTGCTGCAGGCGCTTTCTCAGCTCTTTCTACATCCAATTGGTATGTTTCATAAGTAACAGTCTTTCCTAAATTAGGATTTGCTTTAAGCCACATCTCAGGATCATTTACTTCATCAATCGAATCTAGTTTGTACCACCAGATTGAAACATGTGGGTTTATGTATTCTCCTTTGAGAATGTCCATTAACTCCATTTTGATTGTATCACCTGGTCCATTACGAACTGTACCTTCTGAACTAACTGCTACAATTAAGTAGTCGTCGTTCTTAGAAGCACCCTGCTCTAAAGCGCCGATTACATCTTCTCTAATGTCGCCTGAAAGCCATTCGTCGACAGTATTAATTCTACTGTTTAATCCCTGAAGTTTATCGATAGTCATAGGTCTTATTTCGCATAACGAACCTGTTAAGAAGTTTTCAACACCTTTCTTTGTAGAAGCCAATTTCTGTCTAGTAGCTTTTGAGCCTGATGTATTTTGTAATGAACCTTCAGTAAGGAACTGGAATAATGGTCCTCTTGCTCTAGTTATTGCAGTTCTCATTGGAGCTAATACTTCTTCAGACTGTTTCATAGTTGGAGAAGTATGCACTTGATGCGTAGTTGATGTGTCAACGTTTAAGTAATAGTCCTGTAAGTATGACTCATACTGAGACTTAGCAGCTCCTCGTGCTATAATTAGGTATTGTTTGTTTATAAGTCTCTTTTTGATTCGTCTATTAACATAATGTCCTCCATGTCCATCTGGATCTGGCTCATACACACTACGTTCAACGAAATAGTACCAACCAAATATCTGTTCGGCCCAAAGTTTAAATGAATCTAATAGTATAAGATCTTCGCCATTTGTTAGAGTGAGTTCATTCTCACAAAAATTAATAAAACCCTCGACTTTTTTATCATCATAATAAAATCTTGGGTCTTCGATCAAACTATCTATTCGATTCATTTCCATAGAGATTTCTCTGCATACTGGTATTTCGCCTCTAATTACGGCATCTCTAAACTGGCCGTAATACTTTGGGACGGCTGTGTTTGATAATGCCATAGTTCCTCCTTAAGCTTTCTTTTTAGCTTTTTCTAATAATCTTTTTCTTTCTTTTTCTTTCTCCCTATCAATTACTCCAGCTTCGTAGATTTCTTTATAACGCTTTTCTCCATCTTTTACTAAATCTTCGAAATCTAATTTAGATTTTGGATGCATTTTCAAATAATTTTTAGCATACGATTTTCCATAGTCTTTTGCGGTTACTTCTGAGACTTTTGACAGTTTAATATTCTTATTACTATCAAATATAATAGTAGCGTTATTTCCGTATTTACCAAAGGCGCGTCTATCGTTATAATCTTTAAGGCCTCTATATCCTTTTTTAGATAATTCATTTCTCAATGTTTCATTTATTACTTTATTTTCTCTATCTCCGTATGATACTCTAGTTGTAGACAAAGCTCTTTGCCGTTCTTGAGACGGATTCTTTACTGTTGTTGCTGCTCCAGCGACTGCTCCAACACCAGCTCCAACGGCTAAACCAGTACCACTACCAGCAGGTCCGGCAGCTGACCCAGCGATTCCGCCAACGTAACCACCGACAATACCTCCGGCATAAGCACCAGCAAGTGCTTCACCAGTTTTCTGAACAAATGCTTTTCCGGCATTATATGCTTGTACTCTAGACGTTGCTTCTTCTCTAGATAGTCCTTTTTTCATAAGACTGTCTACTAATTCTCTTTGAATTTTTTTGTCTTTCAGCAAACCTAGTTCTATTTTCTCCATAGTTTTTTTGTCAGGAAGTTTTATGTCTTTTGTTGCTATATATTCGTGTATATATATTTTGCCTTTTTCCATTATCATATTAGTAGCCAAACTGCTAGTGATATAATAATCACCGCCTTCTTTTGAGGCGTTAACATATATTTTACCATCAGAAGTATCTGATTTATTATTACTAGATATTCTATAAAGTTTTGTTCCTTTAGCTATAACAGTTTCTTTATCTGATTCCATTAATTGCTTCTGCCTTTGTCTACCCAAAGCGGTCAAAGATCCATCAGGATTCTGGTATCTACGAACACCCCATCGCTGGCCTTTAATTCCGAAATGGTAAAGCTCATTATCAATCGTTTCACCTCCAGTTTCTGAATGTTTCATTTTCTTGTCTTCAATCTGCAATAAGTTGTTTGACTTAGTTTCAATCCTTAATAAGTTATTAACATAATCTCTACCATTGTTTATGTCGGTCTTATGAATTTCTTCAAATTCTCCATCTACAAACGTGCTATTAGAAAATTTACTTTTTTCAGTATATTTACTAGTTCCTTTACCTTCAACATCTCCAGAATAAACTTTTTTATCTGAATTTTTATCAGACTGAGATTTTTTGTCTTTTTTCTCATTCTTGTTTGTATTGTTATCACTATTCTTATTAGGATCTTTCTTATTATTGTTATTGTTATTATTGTCGTTAGGCTTGCCTTCTACCTCTCGACGAGCTTTTTCCGCATCATATATCTTTTTACGATATTCAGCTTCTTGAGCTTTCTTTTTAAGTGCCGACATGGAATCATCTTTAAGACCTAATGTTTCTTTCAACGTTTTCTCTAAGTATTGTTTTCCTGCATTAACTACAGCTGGTTCTACAGCTTCTTTCCATATTTTCTTAGCGAATTCTTTTCCTTTAGAAACCTTCTGCGGTTTAACTTGAGAAAGTTGCTGATTCGATATAATATAATTCTTTTGAGCGTCTATGTAATTTCTCTCAAGATTAATTCTATCGGTAGCAGTTCTTAATTCTTCATTTGTCATGGATCCTTTTGTTTTCTTCTCAGTACTTTCGTCCTTAGATTCAACTTCCTGATCTTCACTTTTACCGAGTTTCTTAGCTGCTTTCTTACGATACTTCTCAATCTCTGCCTGAGTTCTAGCGTTAGCTTTTTCTCTATCTAATTGAGCTTTTATTCTAGATCCGGATGCTGCTTTTTTGGCTGCCTGAACTTTTTCGAAATTAGATTTAGTTCCGTATTTCTTTTTACCTAAAGCAGTTAATGATCCATCGGGATTCTGGTATCTACGAACACCCCATCGTTGACCTTTTATTCCGAAATGGTAAAGTTCATCGTCCATTTTGAAATTGTTTTGCAATTATCTCACCTCTATTCTTCTAGTTTAGTAGGTATATCGAACAATTCATCTCGTCGTTTATCTAACACGCCATTTTGTCCAAGCGCATGATAACTCTGATACTGATTTTCCCATTCGTCTAAATCTTCGGAAGAGATGAAGCCTTGTTCTTTTGCCTTGTAATATTGTCTAAGAAGATCACTTCTCATTTGAGCTTGTACTGCGCCCATTAGTATGTTCAGTTTGTTGTTGTACGATTTAAGTGTAGATGCAACCCAACCAAAAATACAAAACACAGTAGGAACTCCTAACACCCCCATCCAAGATAAAATTTCTTTCATTGCGTTCACTTTTAACACCCCCTAACTGTTCTTTGATTCTGCTGAAACATTAAGCCTATACTCAAGTTCGAGGATTTGCTTGTTTATTATTTCATTTATTATAGAACTAGAAGGAGGATCGAATAACGAACGAACTCTTAAATACACATAAGTTTTTATAGTTCCGATGTTCACTAATCCGGCATCATATTCATTCCATGTTGTAGTTTCATCTCTAATGTAGAAACCATCTTTAGGACCTACTCCTAATTGATTTAGAATCATAAATGCTGTATTTATATGTATTATTATGTTCATGTCGAAAGGTGTGTACTCTTCGGTTATTCCTATAAGCTTTTTGATTGTTTGCAAAATACTATCGTCTTTGTAATCAGAACTTTCTGATATGTTTAATAGTTTACTAACTGATTGTGGGAGATTACTCATATTAAAACCTCCTTTAATTAGATAGTTAATGAAATGGTAAATGTGTAACTATCGCCTGGATGTAGTGTTACAGTCTCTGGAAGAACTTCTCTTGCTAATAGGAGTTTGGTTCTACAAGTATTCGAAGAATTAACAATATGAAAAGGTCTATTGTATAATCCAACTTCATTTATTACGACATTTTCATTCGTATCGTTTCTAAGTATTCTATTTACAGAAAATAAATTCCCATTACCATGTACTACATATTGACCACAATCTGTTAAACAACTAACGCAATTATCTAATCTATAGTCTGATGACGATGGTTCTGTATTTCCGCTTCCTACAAGAATGAACGTTCCAACTTGTTGCGCTATAGTCGTTCCTGTATTAGCTATTGCTACTTCTGGAGAATCGGCATCCAATTCTAAATCGTCTTCTCTTGATAAATTTGAAACACTTTGCGTAAGGTACCAATATACGTTTTGAGTAGAACCAATAGTTTTATGAAAATATTCTCCACAGGTATTTGTTAAGATCCCAAATCCATTATCATACAACTCAGTCGGAGTTCTCATACCAGCTCCCAATGAACTCATTTTGTATCTCATTATAGTTTTTAAATTATTTGTAATCATTTAATCATCTCCTTTCAATTTTACGTTACACTTGTTCCTGGATCTTTTGGTTCTTCGTATTCTTTAGCACTAGCCGTAGTTCCTACTATATCACCAACGCTAATAGTACTAGACGGCACTACTCTACTAATAGAATATCCGGAACTTCTATTACTTTCGAGTTTATCTAATCTATCGTTAATCGTTTCAATCTCAGTTTTTAACTGATCGATGTCGGAATTAACACTATTAGTAAACACAACTATTTGGTTCGATAGTCTATCTTTTAATTCAACCGCATCAATTCCAGTAACGTCTATATGAACTGAGAAACTAATGTATGATGGTTGAACTCCTAAAGGGCCATAAGCTTCAGAAGAAGTTAAATCGATAACAATCTCAGAAGTATTTCGATAAGCGAGATAATGACTATAAACATTATTTGAATCGTAGAAGTCTACCTGCACTATGTCAAAAATTTCTGGAAGTTTTATTGTTATACTTTCAGTTTCTGAGCATGGTATGAAATTAACGCAAGCAACAGCACCACTTTGATATGTTTCGTATTTTTCTCCAGTAGACCAGTATCCGAAAAATAGTTCTCTGTCAAATAGATTTTCAACAGTTCCAGAACTTCCAATATTATTTTGAAGTTGATTCAACTTATCATCCATTTCTTCTATGTTAGCTATTAAACCATTTACATTGGTTTCTAATATAGTAACTTTAGATGTTATACTATTCATATCGGTGTTAAGCTGTTCAGTAACTTTTGAAACTAATGATTCACATAATTCATCCTTATATCTTGCAAGTAATTCTTCAAAAACTTTAGCTTCGGAATCAGAATTGTCTATAGTTTCTAATACTGGTATGCCTGCGAATATTTCAGTATGCCAATCGTATTGTATTACAAAATTATCTGTGCATGCGATTCTAATAGCAAAAGCTAAAATTCCATTATACATTGTGGCTTCTTTTGGTATTGACCAACTGAATAATACTGTTTCACCATTGTCGTATTCGTTTGAATATCTAGGAGAAGCCATTGACAAACCTGAAGACGATTCTTTACCATCTAAAGAAATATTTCTAAAATGAATCTGTACCATCGCACTAGTTGTGAGAATATCATGGCCTTCTATTACCTTTGGTATTTCGAATGTAAATATTTCAGAATTGTGATCATGCTGCATTAATACAATATCAGCAGAATCTGGATTAGTTATAGTTCTTGTAACTGGATCAATTATAAAATGCGTGTCATCATCTATTACTTCATGAAATTCATTATGAGTCCATTCAAGCAATTGTCCCACTTCCTTTCTATTTTGATTTATTCCTTAGTGTTTCCAAGGAATAGTGTCATTCTTGCTTCGGGTTATTGGACCAAGCATTAGTAAACTCTCATCGCCATAGTGTATTGCGTTATGAGTATTGTGTGTAGTTGTTATTAAGTTTTCTGGATCGAACACAATAGGACTTCGATTAATTACGTCTTCTACTGTAATTGGATTGATATGATGGATTAAAATTTTTCCATGAATATCAAAGTCTTCGCAAGCGAGATCGCATGCGTTGTCTCTAAGAATTATTTCGTTTCTTAATGATCTCCATTCAATAGAATTGTAAAGAATTTGATTCAAATATCGATCACTTCCGAATGTGTATTTTCCAACAGATCCTTTAAGTTGAAGATACTTGAATCTTTCTTCAAATGTTGGAAGCGCTATCATTTCGGAATACGATTTACCATTCCTCATCTTCATCTTCGATGTCACCACCTTCTCCAGAATATCTTCGCATAGCATCGATAACTTTAGTGAATAGTTCTTCTTCTCTAGCTTGAGATTTGAGGTTCTCAACTTTAGCTTCGAGTAATTCGTTCTCTCTTTTTATCTTCTCCATCTCTAATCGATTCTTCATCGACCCAAGTTTCAGAAAATGAGTAGTTTCTTGAGAAGAGGCAGTACCATCAAGCAGACGTTGCTCTACTAAATCAACTGCCATTGAAATTAATTGGTTCTCTCTTGCTTCTGGAGTTAATGCTGGCCTAATCTTCTTATAGTTTTCAGAAGTTCCACTAGCTTTTTTCTTCGGCATCTATCACTGCCTCCTTTCTTTTAGTTAAATATAATACATTTTTGAACTAGTTTTCTATGACTTTTGATAACACATGACTGAGTTTAGTGTGGACTTCGGAATAGGACGAAAGAAGAAAACTTCCTATTTTTATCTAAATACGAAAGGAGGATTCTTAAAATCAGCCATGTGCTTTCAGAAGCCATAGAATTGTTTTCACAAAAAATCCCTCTGGGGAAATATCAATG
>ERZ808026.2-NODE-2-length-52447-cov-5.433741_pt1 | contig 52447 bp, 75 predicted proteins | sample MGYA00380182_ERZ808026 | MGnify/ENA primary metagenome ERZ808026 (study PRJEB31490, sample SAMN06133376) | cow dung metagenome | isolation source: H9 | host: cow | place: China: Chengdu | collected 2015-05 ... | reverse complement strand
AAAGAAGTCAGGTGACGAACAGAAGCCTGAAGAAAAGAAGCCAGGCGACGAACAGAAGCCTGAAGAAAAGAAGTCAGGTGACGAACAGAAGCCTGAAGAAAAGAAGCCAGGCGACGAACAGAAGCCTGAAGAAAAGAAGTCAGCGGGGGATTCTATTGATTATGACCTGCTCGCTGATAAGGTAGTTGCACGCATGTGCGCTAGGGAAGAAAGTAAAGCAGAGAAGTTGCACGGGGACGAACGTATTGAAGATGAACTTTCCATGCTGATGGGTGGGGATTCCGGCTCTACAGAAGTCCACGGAAGCGACGACTTCATAAAGGATATTTGGGGGTAAACTACCATGAATTATTATGGCAATATGGGTCCTTTTGACCCTACCAGTTTTAAGGGAACTGCACCTGTAACAGGCGTACCTGTTTTCGTAGATAAGCTGCCTTTGACCATCGGAGGCATTGCTGGAGAAAATGTAAAGTTCGGCCGTGTAGTAAGTATTAACCCGGCAAATCGTCGCGAATTTGTGATGGGGGTTAAGTCCGGGTATGTCATCAAGGGTGTATCCATGCTCGATCCTACAATTATGCGGGCAGATCCAGGACAGCAGAAGTATTACTTTGCAGGACGTCCAATGACAGCCACTACATTAGGCATCGTCGAAATTCGTGAATACGACATTTCACAGGGTGCTCCAATGGAAGGCTCTACAGTCTGGTGTAAGAATTCAACAGGTGAAATTGCATTCAATAAGGGTACTGATATTTCTGCAAGTGGGTATACAAAGCTTAATGCTTATGTGTATGAAACACTGGATCCTAACGGAGCCAAAGTGTTCTTCAATCTACCACTTACAGTAGCACAGACACGTGAAACTGTTGGAACTGTAAGTACACCTACTGCATCTCCTGCAGCCGGAGCTGTTACATCTGGAACTCCTGTTGTCTTGTCTACAAGTACTCCGGGTGCTGTAATTTATTACACTACAGATGGATCAACACCATCTCGGGAATCTGAAGTATACAGTGCTCCAATTACTGTTTCTTCAGCCGTTACAATTAAAGCTATTGCAGTTAAGGAAGGATTTGATCCATCTACAGTCCTTTCTGCAGCTTACACAATTTCGTAATAGGGGGTTAGTAGATGAAACTTACCGTAGGTACAGGATTTAATAGATTAGCCGGTATTATGGACCAGTTCGTTAATGCGGACGTAGGTCTTTCAAAAGCACTCGGTGATTGTGAAATGTCAATTGGGCTTGCGTCTGATCCAGGATTTGGGGTACCAGCACACGCTGCTGACTCTGCAATCTTTATGGGTGATGAAGCGTGTGCAGGGGAGAAGATTATTACCCCTGCCGCAGAAGCCCTGTTGAAAAGAGATCCATCAAAAATTCAGATGCGTCCTAAATATAATTCCGACACAGGGAAATGGGACATGGCGTTTACAATGGCAGGAGATGAAGGGTTTGACCCAATCGCAGGTCAGATGTTCTCTCCTTGGAATATCGCATTCCTTTCTAAAGTTTGGAAGGAACCTTTGTCATATTCTCGCGCCCACGAGATGGTCCGTACTGAACATGCGGGCAACAATCCATGGGCTGAAATCTTCACTTTGTTCCTTGAACAGTATGCAGGATGGGGCGTAATTGGTCAGTCGGGTTCTCTTCAGAACAATATGACAAATGATGTCAATGTTATTAATGGTATGATGAGTGCTCCTATCATCAATATGATGGGTACTTACTCACTTACTACTGAAGAAAAGAACCGTACTAACTGGGGTCCAGTTGGAGGATCTCCACTGTCTCGTAAGCAGGCATACCTCAACTACGTGATGGATATGATGGAATCCGTTATGATTTACTATGGTAACCCAGAAACACGTACTTATGGTTTGATGGATATCAATGCCATTAAGACATGGGATACAGGTAAGTCAATGAAGGAAATCTTCAACAGTAACACCAGCACAACTCGTGGTTCTGATGCATTCCGCCTGATCGCAGGTAAGATTAATGACTTCTTAACACGTGCCGATAATAAATTCGGTCGCCTTAAGATTGCCGTTTCTCCTGAAGCATTTAACTGCCTCACATCAATGCCATACTCTGATGTTTACGACGCAACAACCGCAATGGAAACATTTGCTAAGAGTTATTTGGCAGGCAAGGGACCAAATGGATCTACACCTACAATCGAATGGGTAGCTGATCCTCTTCTCAAGGCTAATTCGATCTTCAATCCAAATAGCTTTGACTACATGGTTATTCAGGCTCCTGAGGTTGGTGGTGGTCCAAAGAATGAAGCACAGGCTACAAACTTCTGGGCTACTGCACTTGACAAATTTGTGTTCCCTGTTATCCCTGGTATGTACAATGACCAGTATAAGACACTACGCCGTGTAGCAGGAATTATTGCACCTATTCCAGCAGCCACAGAAGTGTGGGCAGGATTTGGTGTTCAGTAAGATATGCCCCTTCGGGGCTTTGGAGGTATGTATGAAATGGCTTAAGAGCACAACACAGAAGGCTTGGACGGTTGAAGGCTTGGTCATCCCAGCCTGCGTTACTCCCCATAATTCTTATCTTGCTATTGAAGATGATGTATTTGGAAAGATTAGCGCCATCCCTGTTATTAAAAGCCTTATTGCTGCGAACGGTATACTTGTATTGTCCGAAGAGCCTGCCGAGTTGAAAAATTCTGTTTCGGCACTTCAGGGTAACAATGCTGCATTGACTGCGCAGATTACGCAGTTGCAGGAGCAGTTGAAAGAACGAGATGAAAAGCTAGCTGCAGTAGATGTAGAAAAAATTAAATCAGATGCACAGGCTGAAATTAAGGCACAGGCAATAGCGGAACTTGAAGAAAAAGAAGCCCGCATCAAAGAGCTTGAAGCACAGCTTGCTGCTAAGTCGGCCGAATCAGCTAAATCAACTAAATCAACTAAATAAGGAGTTAGTATGGACAAGAAAATGGTGGAATTAAATGATTTTATGTTTAAGGATGATTTTCTTGCCCTTACTGACTTGCAAGTGCAGAAGGCCTTGCAAATAATTAATGCAGAGTTCTCCGGCGTGTATACGTTATGGTCGTTTCTGCCTCCGGACGAAGCGCGCGCTAAGAGAGAACTCTGCATTAATTATTTGGTAGCATGGAAACTTGTACAACTCTATCCCGACTCAGCCCTGAATGTCTCTAGTACGGGAGGCTTGCCTCTTAGTTCGAAAAAGGCAGGTCCAATTTTTATTAAGTATAAGGATACCGTACGCCAGGGAGACTCCATGTTAAGTATGTTAACCACCAATCAATATGGTGTAGAAGCGCTCACAATGATTCAGAGCGCTCCTGAAATGTTCATGGTGTTTGCATGATGATGAGCAGTGTTTATGGTTCGTTTATAGAACACTTTTCGGAACTTATGGAAACTTTTAACGTGTGGACATTTCCAGACAAGAGTGATATAAGAACTGTCCGTGCGGTGCTTATGCCTAATAAGGGTAGTAGTATCAAACGCAGAAAATACACCTCCGGAAATACAGGTCTTGATATTGTAGACTCCGATGATTTTTATATTGGTCGAAAATATTACGAGCATGTAAAGACTGGTGATTATATCTCAAAAGTAAGTGATAATATTATTATGAGGCTAACCGCACAGGTGCCTTTTGATAAAGCCGCAGGATATCGCATGTATAAGATTGAATTAGTTACTGGGGCAACTTCTGAGGATACTCAGCAATTGCAGATAAGGGAGGCAAGTTTTGATTAATTCAAAAACCCTGCGGAACGTCTTGAAAGATATTTTTGGAATTGATGACAAATACCTCATACCCATATCCACTAATTGGTTCTTACCTACTACAGACCCTGAAGACAGTGTAGGTACATGGATAGGGTATAGAATCCTATCTAAGAAACCTGTCCTGCGCGCGTACAGGAGTGGAGTTATGTACGAGAAACCTATCAAGGCAAGTTTTCGATTGTCTTTTGTAGGTCCTCAGGCGGAAGACTTAGCAGACCAGACACTTCTGTGGGAAGATAGGGCAGATGTTTCTAAAGCGTTCGGGAATATAGGTGCGCAGCTCAATTATAATGACAGGCAGGCATTCACCTACCCTGTACGTAACGGAGGCTTTAATGATGACTTAGCATGGATCGTTGATCTATCAGCCCAGTCATTTTATGAAGTTGATACAAAACAACGACCGTGGATTTCTCCACGAGCATAGGAGGACATATGGATCCAAATGATTTCTTGGGGTCATTCGCCCAGGAGAATGTATCATTTACAACTAAAGTTGTCCGCACGGCAGTAGTCGGTGACAACTTTTGGAAGGTAATGATATTTGTTGAAAACAATCGGTTTGTTAATTCAGACACGGAGGTCTGGACAGGGGTACCAGGATCCACTACACTGAAGGCTCTTACAGTAACTGTGGATGATTATGCTGAACATACCTCAGGACTTTTACGTTCTTGGTTGTATGATCTCTTCTGTACAGGATTTACTGGAGATTGTATTCTCGTAGCTTGTGGCACAAGCATCACTGATGATAGCACAGCGTTTATCACAAATATGGAAACAGCGTATGACTTGTTAAAAGCATATGCATACCATAAGACATGCTGTGCGTGTGAGGGAGAGGGTAATGAACAGGTGGCAATCTCTACAGCTGTAGCTGTTGCACTTGCTACAAAGTGTGCAGAAGACAAGGGTCTTTTATCTTCAGCTCCTTACTTCCCATATACTACAGCAACACCGGTATCTCCTGATTCTGATGTTCTTTACACCGCTGTAAAAAATAGTGGAAAGGATGCATTCTTTGCAGCACATCAGGATGCTACACGTAATGCAGCTCTTTATTCTTTGGGTCTTGCGATGTCCACCCTTAATGGATCAGGAACATGTGTAGGTAACTCTCTTGATATGACAAAGTCTCAGATGATTACTAGTTCCGGACCACAGGGTACTTCTCTGCCAAAAATGGTACGTACCGTACTGAAGGGTTTGAACATTCAGACATTTAAGCCTGTAGGAAATAACACTGGAAGCGTTGCAGCCATTGGAGCATCTACTATTAATGGAGATGTTGTTCAGGCTACTTGGATCATTGCATATGTAACATACATGACTAAGGTAACTGTAGCAGAACTGCTGACAGAAAGTAATTTCTTAAAGAACGCTGCTAACTACACAAGAATCTTGAATGTTATGAGTTCATTCCTGGTAAAGTTTGGTCCAGGTGGTTCCGGTCGTTTGGCTAATTTGGCAATAACGGCTCCCGCCTTTGGTACTATTACATCGAAGGGTGATGAAATAGTTATCCTTAATGCCTGGACAGCAACGTATGTGGATCAGGTTCGTGAGGTACAGATCACGGGAACATTATATATAGGAGGCTAATATGGCACAGCCAATAATTCGTGGTATCCAGGCAGTAGGTGCCGTAGATATCAAATACCAGTACAACAGTACTGACCACAAATTAATCCTGCCTACAGGATCAATTCGCGTCAACAATAAAACAGATGAGGAACAGAAGACCATAGATACTACTGGGTTCATCAGTGTAGCCGGATTCCGTCTTGATGGTGAATTCTTGCGCGCAGTTCAGCAGATTGCCTCTTCTGTACAGATTCCTATTTTGGGAGGAGGTGCGATCGCGCTCACCAATAATAACCGGTCTGGTACTTTAAGCATTAACGCTACCCGTGTATCTACACCGGCCCCTGGTCAGGTGTACGAAGACGATGTATATGACGAAAGTGATCCACCAAACCTTATCCATAAGGCCGGTGACCTTAAAAGCACAGGTGTTGGTGCTATGCTCCAGGGAGGTGGCGTAGGTCCTGTTACCTCAGAACCTACATATGATCTAACTTTCTTAGCCCAGGTGCAGCAGGCGCAGATGGGCGGTGACTCAGTTGGCTCTACAATTCAGGTTTGTTTCGCATTCTGTGGATTGTATACAGTTATTCAGTTTGAAGGATGTACTATTGCTAACGTAGACCCTGTAGGTCTTTCCGGAAATGATGCCGTAAATTATAACGTTGCAATTAACTACTTGAACTGGACTGTCAACTACAGTTCTGCTACAGAAACAGCTGTTACTCAGTAATAAAAGACCATAAGGAGGCAGATTATGATTTATGGTAGCAAGGAATACAATAATATTCTTGACAGATTCAAGAAGGGACGCACATGGCTTAATGATGTGCGAGTTGAGATCGTTGGCGGAGAGAACGAATTAGATGCCTTGACATTGCTTCGCGCGTACGATGAGGAACCTACAATTGATTCTTCTCTCGCATTGGCGTCACGTATGGTGTTAAACAAGGAGGTACGATTCCTGAAGGGCGAAGAGGTAATCTTCTCATGTGTATACAACGGAGGAGATCTCGGAGAGCGCTTTAATAAGGTACCTTTCTTGTTGGATACATTGATGAAGCTTTGTTATGGGTTGATGATAAAAAAATTGACACCGCCTTCAGAAGACTCAGAGACAGAAGAGCAGCGGTAGGAAAAGGCACTACGGCTGAGGAAACCCCTGAGAAGGAAGTGCGACGCATTAAAGAAGAAATTATGCGGGCGCAAGCCCAGGGAGATATTTCTACACTTCTTAATTTAATTACATCAACGAGTAGTTTGACCACCACAGATTTCGTCAAAAAGACCTGTGGTGGTTTACTGTTCTTATACTACTCATTTGTAGAAAATCTTCATATAAGACCCGTAGATATTGACGATTTAATTGATGGAATATTATATATGGACGCCCGCAGTTATATAAATAAGCAAACACGCCCATAACCGGAGGTATCGTAAAAATGATGTACAAAGGCATTGATTATGACATAAATAAATTGCGTAAGCCTTATACTCTTGACGATGTTCCGGAAGAAGTAATAGGAGCATGGGCAGATGCTTTGCCTCGCAAGCCCCGGGAAACCGTGTTGACATGGCGTCTACGTGCTGTGGCGAAGTTAAATGAAGCACGCCTAAAAGTCCTTTCGAACTTTGCCTCACGTACTCATTCAGGCGCTAAACAAGAGCTCTATCAAACTAACTATGACCCTGAATGGGGTACACATAATTTCACTCTATATAATTCAAAAGAGTCTGGAGATTTCTTACAACCCATGGTGAAGGGTATCCGCTATGGAGGTCCTCGTGAATTTACCACGCTGGATATCGAAACAGATGACTACAATAAGCCTGTCACTATTTCTGCACTCAAGCAAGTGTTTAATATAAATACGAAGCAGTTTGAGACTGTTGCACAGTTTCAGCGATTCTACCAGGCTGCAAATCGAGATCTTAAGGCTACATATTCTACCCACGGCCTCACTTCCCAGAAATTACAAAAACTACGTAGTCAATATTTTAAGGCTTCGGGAGAACGTTTGGCGAAACGTTATAATAGGAGGGAGCAGGAAGCACTCCGCGAATTTTTAGGAAGCAGCATTGTTGTAGGGCAAAACGTTGTCGATTTTGATATGCACCACTTGTTCGAGGGTGACACGGGCAACCAGACTATAGATATTATGAATGCCGCACGTGTACTGTGGCCAGGTCAATCTAACGGCCTTGGGGATATATTCAAACGTGTGTTTGGCATATCAATGGAAGATGCCGGTCTTCCTCACCACATATCAAGTTCTGACGTTATAGCAACTAGTTTAATTACTCAAGCTTTTATGCAGATGTCTAATGATGTAGGAAAGGCGATAAGATTTGTAGCTGTTACTCCGGGTACACATTTAACTCAGATGGATACTATATTGGGTTCTATGGTAATGAAAGGAACCTATAGTCAATATAAATTAGCGGGGAAATATATGGATAAGGATAGTTACCTAAATGCATCCATAGAAGAACTTATGGGAGCGAAGTCGGTTGTCGAGACGAAGAAAAATAAGCAAACAGGGAAGAGTGAACCTACTGATGTGGGAATGCGGATAGAAGATATTAGTTCCTTATCTACAGGATCGTTCGGTGTAAAAGATTTGCTTAACGACAACGTTCAAGGAATGAAGGAGATAGCCGCCTCTCTATCTGAGGCTGCTAAGCATACAGAAAGTGCCGCAGCAACTAATGGTAAGTGGGCTCAGGAGCTAAGAGAAATAGTAGCAGGACATACATTCTCAGAAACGCGACGATTTCGTCTTGAAGCTGCTCATTATGAAAAAGAAGACCGTCTTGCTTTCGTAACGGCAGCAGGGTATGGAGAAGCTGAGGCTCGAAATATACTGACTGGAACGGATGAACTACATGACATCTTGCAACGTAGGCATCTCTCCCGGCTAAAAGAATCTATGCAGGAGGAGTCTTGGGGCTTTGAGAGAAGTGGGGATTTCCGGGCCGTTCGAAAAATCGACAGTTTGCTGAAAAGTTCTTTAGGAAATAGAGAACTGTGGAACTTGAAGAAAGATATCTCTGATTATAAAAAACTCTCCCCTGGATTATTTCAAGGAGATCGAAAGCGTCTCTTGGAGGCCATGGGTACGGATGAGTTTACTACAGTAGCAGATGCAATAACGATAAAGATGAACAGGATTACGGGGGCTTTCCAAGCTTTCGCATCTATTCCCCTATACAACTTTGAACGCCTTGAACATCTTTTTAAGGATGAAGTAAAAGGAGTCATGGGAGCCGCCCACGGTATAGTCCCAGCACCTATTTACAGCCCCTTGTCTCGTTTGACAAGCGCTGGACTGAACGCACTCGATTACCATTACGCTCCTTATAAAGCTACATGGCATGGCCTTCAGAACATGGGTGGTGCTTTGATGGGAATTGGTGGAAGCCTAGCCGCTTCAGGAGTAGGTGTTGCTCCAGGACTTATTACCATGGGGGTAGGCGGGGCTCTCGGACTGGGCTCGCAGATTGCAGGTCTTTATGGAGAATCTAAAATTACACGGTGGGGAGAAGGACTGCAAAATAACCTTAACACTCTAGGGTTCTTACAGGATATGGTATTAATGCCATTTAGGACGCTCAAGTTCGCTATTGACCGTGTTGTAAAAGGATTCGGCGTATTGGCGTCTACACTGCGAGGAACTAGCAGCCTCATGGGAAGCGGTCTTACATCCCTTGCACAAATGGGAAACCCAATGACTGAGATGACAGGGCTCACATACGGAGGGTATGTAGGGTCTATGTCCGCAGATTATGCTTCTCTTTTGGGGAAAGGGACTATAAATAGTATACTCAGTAATAATGCAATTCAAAGAATGAATATGTATGAGGGCTATGGTATAGATACACGCAGGATGACTGCTGCTTCCCGTCTTGGAATATTTACAGAACTCTATGGATATAATTACGATGAGGAAGAAGCGTTCGAACGTGCTATAAACAAACTCCGTGCTCGTACGAAGAATCAAACAGGAATGCAACTGAAATCTACATACGACCTTTTGTCTCAGGTAAATCCACAAATAGGGGCAATCTTGCAGACCATGCAGACGCTGGACATAGACACCTACGACAAATTAAAAAATCCGGGCAGCTTCCAGTTGTATACTAATCCTGATAGATTCAGGAGTGGATTCCAAAGAGCCCAGTGGGAATACCAGTTTGCAGGAACGCAGAGAGATATATCGATGCAGCGTATCGCCACATCCCTGTGGGGTATGGCAGGAAGTAGGATATATGGAGGCTACAATAAGGTGTTGAAATCAGTAGCTGATTCCTTCGAATCAGGAGATTGGAGTACTACGGTAGCTACTGTAAAAGAATTGTGGAAGACGTTCCAAGACGGAGCGAACAAAGCATGGTTATCTATCAAAAAAGCATTTGGCCTTGATGAAGGAATGACAGCAGGAGGTGCCTTGGTAAAAGCGTTTGCAGACATAGGTATTAAACTCACAGAATTTACGAGAGACCATATTATACCTCCTATCCTTACTGTATGGGACACTATCGCCACATATGCAATAGATAGATTGACAGGCATTGTTGAATTCTTAAGTACCATCCATATTGACTATAAGGCGCTTAAACAAATGGTGCTTACAGGTAAGTCGGATACTCCATGGATAACTTCAATCCTTGACGAGGGGTTAGGTACGGGCGCGTATGTACCAGGAGAAGAACCCGCCTTGGATAAACTCCATGGAGTGGCTGCAGAGTTTGATAAGAAATATGGCAGGGCTTCCCCAATACAAGACTATGGAAGAAAGCATCATGGGGGTAGAACAGTCTCAGGCATACCGAGTAGGTGGGTTGATACTAGAGGCCTTAGGGGAGACGTACTTACAACTTCCAGGGATGATTTTTCTAAGTGGTTAACAGTCGCCGTTCAAGAAGCTAGTGAGGAACAGTTGAAGGATTTGAATACTATGCTCTCTTCAATCTATGGACGGCCTATTACATTGAAAAAAGGAGACAACATAGGTGGGTTCATAGATGATATGATTCGTATGGACATTAACCCAAATGCCACGAACTTCTTAACAGGAGGTAAGTATGCATTACCGGGAGACATTGATAACAGTAAGTTACGAAATACCCTGTCGTCTATTTACAGTGGTAGTAAGGAGTATCGGGATATGATTATTCCTCAGGTTGCCGGTGAAGTGATTAATGCACTACAGAATCTGTCAAAAGACCCTGCCTTGTTTAAGCTTCAGATATTTGATAAAGATGGACAAAAGGCGGCTGAAGCAGCTGCACATACGTCAGGACGAATGGATATTTCAAGATATAATTCATTTGTAAACTTGTCGTCTCCGGATAATATGTTCCAGTCGCAAGTTCATCAGAGCAGCAAAGTTACAGGATTTTAGGAGGAGATATGGATATTGCAGGATTGTGGGGAAAAGTTAACGACAGCGTAGAAAAGGCGCAACGTGTTGCTACATATGCCATTATGGATTCTATCATTAAGAATCAGGCTCTTCGCACTGCTGCAAGCACTGTAATGCTTTCAGCTAACGCGGCTCAGGTAGTGCGAAACACGAAAGGCACTGTTTCGGCAGGAGAAACGGACCCAGGCAAGGCTTTAGGATTAGAGGTGGCATCCGGTGTTCTCTCTAGCCTAGGAGGAGCGATAGGGCTTATTGATATAGCCGTAGTAACAAGTGCTGCGGCTGCGTTGGCGATAGGGAAGGCGGGCAATAGTCAGTGGCAAGAGGTGTGGGAAAAATCACTTGTATTGCCAAACATAGAGGGTATACCTATCAGTGCTACTACGGTAAGTACATCACGCCAGATTGACGTTGGAGAACAAATGATGATAGTACAGTCTGATATGGATAAAAGTTATTGGTCTGATAACGCTGTACCGAAACTTAAAGAGTGGACGATTGAAGGTTATCTGATGCCGGCTCTCATGTTAGACAGTATGTATATAATTAGGCCCTCACTATCAATGCAGATGAACTCTCTTGATTTATATGCGTCGTCGCGACGTCCTGTATTGTTTAAGGACAGCCGAGGTAAATTTATGTTTGTACAAATTACGAACTTGCAGACAACGGAAGATGCATCATATAATAATGCTATAAAGATTGAAGTATCTCTTAAAGAATATAAGCCATTTAAAATTGATAACGAACAGGCAGCTGTAGAGGTAGCAAAGGGGGATTAATCCATTATGGTAAGATATAAGTATACTTTTCCAACGGGTACCAATGAGACCGATGTATTTACAAAGCTTATTCAAGTCGGAATGAGAACATTAAAGTTCGATTTTCAGTGGGCGATAGTATCTGAGGAGCAATATTCCTTAGTACAGAATCATCTAACTTCCCGGGCACAAGCCGACCCTCTTTTTATAGAAGGTAATTTTAACAGGGAATATGATTGGTTTAATTATTACTACGCCCTTCGTAATATTGACATAAGTACATGGCTTGATAGTAATCCGATACTTCCTGTTTCTGTTAAAGGACAGCCTCGAGATACTCAGTTATATTTAATTAATATCCATGTGGAAGAAGTCAAGGCATTAGCTCCTGTAATAAACCTATATAAGGATGTTTTGAAATGGCAATTTACGATGACATGCGATACCCTGCCTACAACTGTTGGATATGTACAACCAGGTGGTTGGTATCATAATCAGGATGATTCTCTGGCCTTCCGTTTCGTATCAGAGCTAGAAAATATTGGTAAGGAAGATATTACAAAAATCTCCATAGAGTTTGAGGTATATGATGAATAAAGCAACGGATATTCTTTTTGATAAAATTATTGCTGTCGAGTTACAACATATAGAAGAGGATACCGAATTACGCACCATTGTGCCTATGTCAGAAAACACCTCTGGAAAATCCCGTAGTATTGGCATATATGAAGGTTCTTTCCACTACAAGTATGTGAAGAACAATACTACTGGTACAATCTCTAAAACAAAGATTGAAGCGGGCGGTTCTTCCCTCCATAAAGACATTTCTGACAAGACATATGGTAACTGGTGGGCAGATACCGCATTCATGAAAGATATTGATGATGCACTCTCTCAGGAAGAGGCGAAAAATAAAGGGAAAAAGAATAACTCCAACAAGCAGGGGTGTAAGATATCGATTAGTAGTAATGGCAAAACAGAGTCATATCATGCCGTGTATTTACAGACTAGTGATATATCAGCCGGTAAATATCATGTGACAGAAGTTACTAATATATCGTGCCCTCCGGGGGAGTTGAAACCAGCTATTTCTTTTACCACCAATGTAATTCCGGGGGATGGCTGTTATAAGCTAATATTAAAAATCGTAAATCTACATCTCAACTATGATGTCCGTAAGGTACGACAAGTAAAGGTTACTGCCGGATATCGTACTATGGGTATGCAGCGTATCTTTACTTGTCCTGTTTTTACCAGTTATATTGAGTCTCCAAACCCTGATGGCGTAACCGTGTTTGAGTGTCTATGCGTAGGAAGTATGGAAACAAATATGGACAGTCGTCCTATTGAGTTTCGATACATGGGTGGTAAAATTACAATAGAACAATTCTTAGATGCCTTTCAGTCAGGACTAGGTACCCCTGTGTATAATTATCTTTCGGATAAATATAATAATTTACAGATGCAGATTTCCGGAACTAATGTTGAAGGAAAAATTACATATGCAGAAAATGTACCTGCAGCTCTAACATGGGCAAGACGAATTATACAGAAACGAATTGCTTCTTCCGAAGGATATGTAGGAGACTTATACGGAGGGAAAAAAGAATATCCCTATATTTGTATACATAGTACATTAGATGGCATTGTGGTTTATGCACTGAATAGGCCTAATAAGGATTCGGAGGACTTAAAGGGTAAGACAACTACGGAGGACATAGTTGTCCTGGATGCTGTAAAGGGGGCGTCATTCAATGGTGTAGCTTTAACAGTACGGGCTGTTTGGGACCCTAGACTAGTTCCCGGAAATCTATTCAAAATGATCCCTAATATTTACAACGGGGAAAACTTACCGAATGTAGTAGGAAACAAGGCTTTTGGAAAAGATAAAGAACATAACTACTATTACAGGTGTATAACGTGTTCTATTTCTTTTAGTACCACAGGGCCGGAAAATGAAATGACTATCTTGGCGGTTCCTGTCGTATATGCAGAAGAGGAGTCCCCACTAAAGGAAGATACTATATTAAGTTGGAAAGACTATATAGCTGCATCTCGGGATGCTTATGATACTGCTGGGGCGTATCACGTGACCCTTGGCTCTGCACAATCCGATCGTCCGGAAAATACCGAACTGCAAGAAAATAAAGATAGGGTGGAAGATAACGTAAACGATATGTTTGAGACGGACATTCTTAATTACTTTTCCAGCACGGTAGATTATGAAATACAGCCGGGAGACTCACTGTCCCGCGTGGCTCAAAAGCTTTTTGCTGAAGGTGAAGGATATTGTGACTTCAAAATTCAGCCCGAAAAACCAGCTTCTTTACCACAAGGTGTTTGGGTAGGAGAGTTACAGGATAGAGCATTCTTATGGCCTTTGATAGCAGTTGTTACGTACAGAAGATGGCTGCGTCTTTCACAATCATCTTCAAGTAATAATGGATTCGAGACGATGGAACACTTGCAAAATCCGGATAATATTCAGCAGGGTCGAAAACTCGTTATCCCTGTTATTAATAACTTTGATACACTTAAGAGATGTAAAGAAATATTTAAGTATGCACACCAAGCATGGAATGAAGGGTTCCCAAGTTATCAGAATTGGGTACGGACGTGGTATACTGTGTATCAATACTTAGGAGGTACATTTAATGAGTAATGCGGAATCTGAATATTTTGGGTCCTTATTTCGTTCGCCCATAGATACAGGAATTTCTACCTTAGAGATGTTAACGCTTGTTGATATAGGAATTATTCAAGATATAGATGTCAATGGAAGAGCTAGCATCTTAACTACGAAAAGTGTTAATGGGGCTCCTTTTATCCTCCATGACGTAGAAGTACTGGGTATTGGCAATCGCTTTGGAGCATTTACAGCAGCAGGTGCTGGAAATACCTGCTTACTGTTTATACCCAAGTCCAATATACCTGACGTACGAGATATGGGTATAGATATTGCATCTCCACCCTTTAGTAGTTCAGGAGCAAAAGCACTTCCTATTTCAAATGGACGCGAATTATTAGTAAATGCATACTTTAATTCTGAAGGTACATTTTCTATTAGTACAGATAAATATCAATTGAGCTTTACAGAAACAAGTCTTTCGTATAATGCGCAAGGGCTTTGTATCTCAATAGATAAGGACAATAAAATATATGCATACAGGAGGTCCGAGAAATCCGGGATATATGAGCTGATACTCGATGACAGTGGATACGAGGCTTCCTTTACTAATACGGATGGAGATTCTAAGTACACATTTTCTCTTCAAGATTCCGGGGAATTAGAAATTACGCATACGAAACCGGAGTCTTCAGGAGAAGATAAGAAACTTAATTCTATATCTATTGCAAAAGATGGTACACTATCTATTACGTCTTCGGATAAATTAACGCTTACTATCTCACCTGAGGGCGCTATTTCAATAGACACGGAAGGAGATGTAGGTATCAAAACTAAAGGAAGTATGTCTCTTACATCTACAAAAGACTTTAGTCTTACCTCCCAGGGTGGTGTATCTATTTCGGCACACGGAAAACTGGAAATGAAGAGCACAGACGATGTGGTGGACTTATCTTCTTCAGGTACTCTTACTATAAAGAGTACAGACGATAGCGTTGATATCGACTCTCAAGGTGTTGGAAGTGCTGTAAATATTAATGGTAAAAACCTTACTATAGATGCATAGGAGGTAAATATGTCGCAGTTAGTAGCAGTAGAAGGATGTACTATCGAATTGAGCAGTGGCCAGGCGGCCTCCGTTAAAATCGAGGGAACATATGCAGATAAAGTTAAAGTCAACAACTCAAGGGTATTCAAAGGAAAGGTATCTGTTACGATATCAGGATTTCAAGGGGTAAGTATTATCGACGGAAATGGGACAGGTAGTGGAGATATTCAAGGTTCTTCAGAAAAGTGTAACGCAGGAGGAGAGGCTTTGGTACTGAAGGGTGATTCAGTATCTGTAACACTTAGTGGTACGAAAACAATAGCTCCTAGTCCACCTTCTCCCGCTACCGAAACCATAACTATCTCGGTAAAAGAAGTTGGGCAAAATGTCGTAAATGCTACGTAGCTCTTTCTGCAGGTACGAAATATAATAATTAATCATATGAGAGACTTGAAAATTATTGTCCCTAAGGATCGTGACGTCCAGGGATGGTGTATGGACATAGATATCATCGATGGATTCCCTGTTCTTTTAGCTGAGGAACGTAATACACAGGATCAGCGCGCAGCCGTTGCTACGTACATGGTTATGGGTACTGTACCAGGAATGCCTAATGTAGGTATTGATTGGTCCTTGTTGTATAATCAGGGAGCTACTATCACAAATATCGATAATGCGATCAAACAAAATATTCAGGACAAAGCTGCAATTCCTGGGATGGCTACACAAGTGTACATTCCTATATATTCAAAGGACGAGACAGGAATTCATGTGGCCATATATCAAGCATCGTAGGAGATATTATGTTAGTATTAGACGGTATTGAATATACAGTTAAAACACCGGAAGAAAATGCTGCAGACTTAGTGGCATTTGTTAACGAATATTGCGCTGCTCGAAATATCAAAAACTCTAAGGGGGAAACTATTTATATTTCCGCCAATGAGACTAATCCACTCTACATGATGTTTTTTAGTAATGCATACTTAGCTACAGTATTACAAAAACTAATTTACAGCGCAGGTAGTGCCCTAAGTGTTCCGGAATCTTCAGAAAAACAATTACTTAATATTGCGGATATTGCAGGTGTCGTTCGAAACGCAGCAACTAAGACAGTAATCATTGGTACAGTATATGCAAACGAGCCCGATGCAGGAGCAGTACCTTGTGTTATTACGAGGGAATTAAAATGCACCGTATCCTCAGGTACGTATCAATTAACTTTTCATCCGGCTTTTGATACTACAGTACCTGTAGGAGAGGCCCGACAAATCGTACTTATTTGTGAAGATTTTGGAGCGTATAGTATATCAGAAAACACCATTACTCGTTTCGATGATGCAATAGCGGGATTTCGTAAGATGACAACGTTGGCTTCAATCCCGGGACAAGATCAGGAGCCTATTTCTTCATTGCGTGCTCGTATACAAAGGCGATCTGTTGAGGGAACACAGGCCGATAGAGCTGCTGAGGCAATTCAGTCATTAGATGGAGTATCTCTCTGTAATATCTATTTTAATGAATCTCCTACAGAAACACAATATGTCGGAAGTAGGGCTTTACCTGTACCACCGAGACAGGCTTTGGTACTGATACAGGGATACAATGACAATATCGCATCCACATACTTTGCGCATATGATCTGCAAAACAGCAGGCGAAAATTATCCCCTTAGTGTAGGTGCATATTCTCAAAATTATATCACCCACGCAAATCAAGTACTCCCTGTTTGGGTAGTACCTCCAGAACAGGTGCCTGTATACATTAAAATATATGTGTATGAGACATTGACATATATACAGGTAGCGGGAATTAAAGATGCTATTTGTTCCCTTGCTTCTTCTCTTTCGATAGGTCAAGTTATTACATCAAAAATGGTAACGGATGCTGTAACGAAGGGATATCCTGACATAACAATACAGGGCGCAGACATATCAAAGAATGGAAAAGATTATTCCTTCAGTGCGAAACCGACCGCAGATGCTGTATTTATCTTTAACCTAGACAATATTAGTGTTATAGAGGTAACAGAATGATTTTGCCTGTAAAATTCTTGTGGGAACAATTGGATGGTCCTCAGATCAGTGCGATATCGCAAGCAACGTTTGAATATTTCAAGCAGATGCTTGATGATAAACTTGATTACCTAAGTACCCTATCCGTAGATACCGCCAATGATGACCACCTAACATTTTTAGGGATATTGGCTAACTTCACGAGACCTGTAATTTCGGTGCCTGATAAAGAATTCTTCTTTCTGACAGAACATGTAGAACATGACAGTACTCACGGATTTTCTTCAATCGACGATAGATTGGTCGGGGGACGATTGGTAGGTATTGAAGGCGCAACATCAGAAGCGCGTCCCCTTAATACTGAACACTATAGGTTATTGTTGAAAGCATATATTGAGGGAAGAGGAGAGTTAGGAGGCTTGACTCTTCTAGATGACATCTGTTATAGGCTCTCAAAACTTGATCAACCGAACGCTGAACCCTTTTATACCTTCGAGTTTATGGAGGGAGAAAATATACCTACAGGTAGGGCTCCTGGCGACATCTACATAGATATAGGAACGCTTGCTGACTGGAATAACCCTATGCAGATTTATGCCATTTTAAGGGGACTAGGAAATTCTACGTACTGGCCTGTACCCCAGCTGTTTATATCAATTGATACAACCATTACGGCCCCTGCCCCGACAGCATCATTACCAAGTGGTGTTTATACAGGAGAACAGGAAATTACACTTTCCTGCTCAATGCAAAATGCCGTAATTCATTACACTATAGATGGATCTACGCCATCTATAGATGCTCCTGTATTTAGTATAGCCCAACCAATCAGTATTACGAAGAATACTTTGGTACGAGCAAGAGCTATTGTTTCGGGTTACAATAATTCAGCTATAGCTGAATTTAATTATATAATCGAACAAGGAGGAGATCAATGAGTGTGAATGCGCAGACTCTTAATCAGTATGTTGGTACTGATAAGTTAGGCAATCATACAACGCTTGTAGCTGCCGATATGACAACAGCGTGTCAGGTATACTATGAGCAGGAATCTGATGACCCTGTCACAATGCAGTGTACAAAGCAGAACATTAAATGTGTTCTTCCGGAAATCTTTGTTTCATTTACTACAGAAGTATTTGATGAAACAGGGGCTTCGGCTACTTCATGTACAGCAACTCCTGGAGCCTATACGCTCCTTGCAGGTACAAAACAGATTTTCACCGCAACTGCAGGCGAGGGATGGGTTTTTGAGAAGTGGCAGATTGATGGCGTAGATGTTGAAGGGGATGAGGGTACTAAAGCCGTAGCATTGCTCACAATCCCGTCAAGCTCTTCACCTATTAAAATTAGGGCATGCTTTAAGGCGAGCATCTCAGGGTAGGATAGTATATGACTAAAAAGACATATAATTTGGTGGCTACATGTGTGGCTTCTGTTGCCGCGATTGCTTCAGGAATAGTAACATATGTCAGTCCGGAATATACTACAGCTATCAATGCAAGTATTCCGTTAGCTGAAGGGGCTATCTTAGCTATCTGTAGCAACTTTACGGAAAAAGACTAAAATAAAGGCCTACAGAAACTGTTGATAACTGTAGGCCTTTATTTTGCTCAATTTGCGCTCTAATCTTTGCATATAGCGCTTCAAAAATAAAAATCATATAATATATTGATTTTGATATCAAATCGCATATAGCGCAGATATGCGCGCTCGTTCAAGAAAGGAAATTATTCAGACTGTTCCAGACCTTTATTAAACGAAGATACCTCTGAAGGATCAAGCTTCATTATCAGGTCTAACAGGCGTCCGGAATGATTAATTTCATCCTCCTTAATTTCATCAAACACCTTGGCGTATTCTGGGATCAGTTCCTTTAATTGCTCATAAGTATTTGTGGCATCCATTTCTTCCCTCATCGCTTCTCGCAATGCTTGAAGTTTGTTACAGGGCATATTTGTAGTATTCATCCTAACAACTCCTTAATACTTTTATAATACCGACACTTTTCAATAAGTACTATATTTCTTGGCCATATTACGTCGTGCGGTATCTCTAAGATACCATCGTCAAAGCAAGCAAGAGTACGGCACTTTTGATTTCTCATTGTTACTGCATGTAACCAACTTTGCTGTCCTGGCCTCCATGGTATCTCTACTGTAAGATCTCGACCAAGTACCTTATGTACTCTTTTAAGTTCTAGCCAGTACGAAGAGCCTCCTGCACTTACCGCATAGATGTCGGGAATTCCTTTTCCTGTTTCTCCGGACTCTATACGCTGCACGAACCATCCACGATTTCGCATAGACGTAACCAACACCTTACTAAATGCGGCCTCATTCTTATAACTTAACGTACTATACCTCCTAACATGTTTTGAGGGAGCTGCCAAATATATAGTAAGACTCCTTTCATTAAACAAACTTCTCTTCATCTAAGAAACTAAGTAGTTTATCGAAGTCATCAAACATCAGTGAACCGAACTGAGGCATTAGATTGTATCGCCAATAATTATTCTCATTGAATAACAATACATTCTTATGTGCTGCGGTCATCCAGCCCATTTCCCACAACATACCTTCTGATGGGCCCCTAGGATCTTTTAAATCTCCGCAGCATGCAATACACATATCTGCTTCCCTCATGGCCTGGAGGTCCAATTTAAACAGGTGTTCGCGGACAGCGTCCTCACTCTTACCATATTTCTTTACTAAATCCTCCCACACGCCATGCTCTTGGGGAACATAAACTAGATACCCTTTAGCCCTAAGCTTATCTACATATTCCATGTTACGCTTTTGGTCTTTTTCATCATGCAGCGGTGCTGCCCAGTAAATCTTACGCATTACCATTCATCCTCGGCCAATTCAACAGGCCTATCAAATATATTATCTATAGCTTCTTTCGAAAAAGTGTAGATACCATCAGGTATTTCAGCCTCATCCAGTTCTTCGATAGTATCTATCCTACCGTCTTCAGCTTCGACAAAGTACTGATGCTGTGCCTGAAATAACCCCAAACCACCCCCTAAAGGGTAAAATAGCTGTACTCCTAACCCTTTAATTTTGAGTTTCATTAAAATAGAATCTCCTCCCCCGTACTAGAGGTACAACCCTCAGTACCTGAAGGTTGTTTAGCATCAGCCAAAAGCGTTACTACCTGACACGTGAGTACCCAGGAATCATGCGCGAGCCCATCCTTACCTTCCCACTTGTTGTTTTCAAGTGTACCTGTTACTGCTACTTGTTTTCCTTTCTTAAGGTATTGGGCGACGGCTGCGCCTGACTGACCCCATACCTGTACATTAAAGAAATTGGTCTTTGCGTACTGGCCAAAACCGGTATTGTTTGCAATACTAAACTTGGTAATCTGAGTACCTTTAGCTCCTATAGACTCAACTACTGCGTCTTTTGTAACGCGCCCTGTAAAAGAACAACTGTTCAAATCTGCCATCTTAAACCTCCTGATAGCTCTTAAGTTCATTTATTGTAATACCACTTACGCCTGCTGACTGATTGGAATCAGTAGGCCTATATGATTCATTACCTTGTGGATACATATATCTAAACATTGCATAGTTCGCAATATCTACCAAATATTCAGTATTACCGGTTTCCTCAAACTTCTTCAAGTTCTTTTTGAGCGAACCGATGGCGTCTACCATACCCTTCTTAAAGTTCTCTTTTGAAGGACCATACTTATAATAAGATACAAGAATTGCATTCTTGCGCCTCATGTCAAACTCTTTTGAGTATTCGGAAGCTAAGATTTTTTCAGTACACGAATTCATTTTCAAACTCCTTCCAGGTGTCCATATCACAATGGCCCCAGTCATTACCAATTTCAGTATCAACACCTAAAGGTATTTTCAGCTGATATGCATTAGTCATACATTCGTACAGTATCTTACATGCTTCATATCCTTCCTTTGTTTTAGGAATGCTGAATACAATTTCATCATGTATCTGTGCATGTAGTTTCAATACCTTAAATACTCCTTTATCCCAAGCATCAACAAGACCTTTCTTTAACAGGTCAGCTGCGCTACCCTGGATGAGGTAATTAATCAACTTATATGCCCCCCCATCCAAAGGCATCCTTTGGCGTCTACCTGAAAATGTACGAACGTAACCACGAGACTGTCCCACCTCCATAATTTTATTACACGTCGGCTTAACAAAGGGGACTTTTCTAAAGTATTCATCCATCAATGACTGAGCTACAGGAAGCAGGTTATCAGGATCACGTTCCGGGTGGTTATGTAACAGGTTCTGTTTGAACTTTACGGCAAATGATTTTGCACCCAAGCCATAAATAGAACCAAAGTTCAAGTTCTTTGCAAGGTGCCTGCCCTCTTTCCCTAAATCACCCCAGTCCATCAAATCAATTGTCATCTGATGATAGTCAGTGTTAGGATTTTCGTTGAACTGTCTTTGCGCGTCAGATGCGCCTTCACCGGAGGCGAAGTGAGTAAATACTCGGTATTCAATTTGTTTATAGTCAAAGGCTCCTAAGAAACACCCTTCCTCAGGAATAAACAAACTACGTATTTCTTTCCCATGTTTATCCTCCCTTGCGGGTACCTGCTGTAAGTTAGGATTCTGTGAACTCCATCTTCCTGTTAATGTACCTCCGGTATCTCTTTTTGCAGGATAAAAGGACGCATATATGTGCCCGTTGTGCATCAAATCTACCCACGAATCAAAGAACGACTGTGTCTTAATTAATCCTTTAAGGTGTTTGATTTTCGCAGCAACAGGATGAGGGCAGTCATCTAATACCGCCGCTGCAAACGAAGGTTTACCGGTAGCTGTATATTCAATAGGTAAGCCCTCTTTCTTCCATATTTTATAAAGGTCATTGGCAGCATTAAGGCTAAGAGTTCCCTCGGCGAATCCATAGGTTCGTTCAAGCTCATGCATGCCATTATCATATTCTTCCTGAAACTGATCTCCTAACCTAAATAGTTCCGAAGTATTAAGCCTAAAACCATTTCTACGCATATCCATAAGTAATGGATATAATCTACATTCGATGTCATTAGCATTTAATAAGTTCTCCTTTTCAAGCAAAGGCTGCTGTGTTTGGAACAAATCATATGTAGCTTTACAGTCCTGACGACAGTACTTACCAACGATACCGAATGGAATGTCCTTAAGGTGTTCTACGGCTTTACCTTTTCCACCTACCTGTTTCCAGTATTCATCAATCGTTTCACCTTTGTTCTTACCGGCTACTCCTCGTCTTTGACAACAGGCATCTAAGGAATAACTAAAGGCATAGCTATCAAGAAGTGTTTCACGAGTCATAGTATCCTCGCAGCGTCCGTTAACTTCAAGGTGATCAGGACCATTCATAATCCAGTCTAAGTCATATACCCCATTATGAAATATTTTCGTTATTGTTTCATCTGCGAGTACTTCCTTTATCCTTGAATCATCAGGCTTAAAGAATTCATCTATACCTAAATCAGGACAGTAACAGCCGATGCCGATAATAAATCCATCCTTACGGATAGAACCAGGACCCCAATCTTCAAGATGGGGATCATGTGTTTCAATGTCAATCGCTGCTATCATCTTATTTCCTTCGCTAACTCTTCAAGAGTAATAAACTCGTTTTCTCTTCCTCTGCATTCATTACAGTAAGTATTACCTTCTTCTGTAATCTCTACGTCCTCTTCCCATTCTTCTTCCACGACCTTTCCTCCTGAGAATCGTTGGGCTCCAATTAACCTATTGCATCCGGGCCTATCGCAGGTAATATGATATATCCCTTCCATCATAACATCCTCCCTTATAATCTTAATTATAAATCATTTTTGAAAATCATACATAAGTACACATAATAATTGCATGTCCCCATTAATAAAGATAAGGGTAGTATTGTCTCGTCTGTGGCTGCACTACAATTAACTTTTCCTTGGCTCTTGTTACTGCTACATAAAATACTCGATGCTCACTATCTTCGTCGAGTTCAAGTTGTGAAGCTACCGCCTTACTTATATCTCCTAAGAGGACAACCACGTCTGCTTCGTCTCCTTTGACGGTATGAATCGTTGAGATATTGACGTTTGGCGTCCTATAAAATGTTCCCTTAGAGTAACAATATCTTGCAAAATCCAAGTGCTTAGGTTCCCATCCATCTGTTCTCCCTTCTCGAAATTCAATCTTTTCAGATTCAGTGAAAATTGGTTCTCCTTTGATACAATAAGGAATACCGTTTTCGATACACCAATCTTCAAACTGGACGAAAAACTTTTTGTTTCGGGCCAAAAAGAAGTAGGACTTGTTAATATCAAACTGTTCCGTAAGTTCATCAATGCTTGTAATTTCTTCAACGATTCCCCCATCATTTACCGCCTTACAATGAGAATGATCTGTTAGTTGCATAACATCAACTATATTCTGTGCAAATGCAAGAATGCGGGATGGAACACGGTAGGATTGCTCAAGCATATGCTGTTCTCCACGAAGATTAAGAACGGTTTCAGGTGATGCTCCTGCATATGTGAATACAGCTTGCTTAATATCTGCTGCGACATAGATATATTTAGCATTTTTAAAAGCCTGAAATACCATCTGCCACTGTAGCAACGAGCTATCCTGCATTTCATCAAGACAAACAACGTCTACGTCTTCTGCACGACCGCTTGCGATATAGTCTTCCAATAAGTCCGTAAAGTCTTTATATCCGAACGTATTTTTATACTTTACGTACAGCTGCATGTATCGAACTAAATCAGCGTAATCAACGCGGTCTTCCATAATAGTTTCACAGTAAGGCCTATTGTTACGATAAAGTTGTTCAATAGCTACAAGCTGTTGGTCTTTCATTTCATTCCAGTTAATACCCTCAGCTGTATTAAGACCTAAAGTCCCAAAGTTATATCCCGCCTTTTCCCCAAAGTCTTTATACTTTGGAAAGTCCATCATTATTTCTCTTGCTACGCCACATCCACGGAATGCCATACTATGAATGGTCCTGAAATGCTTCAGTTTATCTAATGGAAAACCGAACTGCTCTGCTGTACGAAGTTGTGCAACTTCCGCACCCTTCTTTGTGAAAGTTACAAAAGCAATTCGGTCAATAGGTGTTCCATTCTTAAGGTGGTAGTCAATAATGTTCATTAACTGGTGCGTTTTACCAGTACCAGCAGATGCGAGAAATATATCTAACGTTCCATTAAAACTATTCACTAGAAATCCTCCACTTCTTCATTCTTATCCCTAAAGTCAATCGTAATTTCAGGATTTGACTGCGTCGGTATAGAACCTACAGGCATCCTCCATACGGTTCCTTCTTTATATGCCCCAAGCTGCTGTAGTCTTACACGCATCTCAACAGGCTTATATTGAGTAAAATCGTTTTTATGAACTAAGAAGTCAATAAATGATTTTGCAGTAAATACATATTCCTGTTCTATCTCGTCTACATATACTCGCCCCATCGCAAGCTGTGTTATATTATCGGCCTTTCTTTTTGTATTGAAGAACGCGCATGTTAAATCAAAGAAAGTAGAACCTGAAGAAAAATCTCCTGATTCTACCGCAGGTTGGATTACAGATATATTCTCACAAGCTCTTGTTAATATTTTAGACCACCTGTCATCAGGGACATGACGAGGTACGAGATGTAATTGTCGTAAACAAAGTGCCCGGAACTTACCTTGGCCGAGAATTTCTTGTTCATTCCAGAATGTTAACTTTTGACCATTAACTATCCATTCATAATATGGCGGATCTGTCATATACTGTGTAAGGTCACCAAAGTCGAGTCCTGTAGATGCCTTACTTTCAATTCCGTATTCCTGCTGCCTACAAGTGGCTTTATCACACCGTTCAAGAGCTGCACACATGTAGAAGTACGATTTACGACTAAATCCCTTGATAACTGTCGTGTTAAGCTCATTATCAGAGATAGGGTCATGCAGTGAGTGATTGATATCTGTAAGTAACGTTCGCAGATCGCAATTTTCATCCTTGAGCCTGAGATAAACCCCTACAGAGAATAACCAGTTATTTCTTTGCCCTGGTCCAATGTCCCTAAGCAAGAGTCCCGAAAGTATACATGGAGGAGCATCGTTATATGGAAATTCATCTATTCTCCTTTTATGTTCTTTGTACGTTAATTTTCGTTCTTCCATTATAGGGATAGCCTCTTCCAAGGGAAGAACACCTGCTTTAGTAACTAACTTGCGGTGATTATTCGGATTGATAGCTTCAAAGTAGGGTAAATTAATCCAACTATAAAATGTATTGGAAGAGCTGACTTTTGACTGCTTAGGGAATATTTCTACCTTCTTATCGCATGCAAAAGCTTTTGCATACCACCGTAACAGTTCCTGTACCTGATCTGCCGGTGTAGGATCTGCAAAAAACATATATAGATGTAATTTCTTAGATTTACTATAACAAGGACATAGAGGAAGATTATAGTCATCAATCGCAGCGATAACATCAGCTAAATTATACTTATAGTCATCTATATCGATAGCTCCAAAGCTACATGTTCCGTCGGAACGAATTGGCGCGATACCTATAGAGATCTGACCAACCAAGTGTTTCTGAATTACCGCGGGAGTAACTGCTTCGTATACAAGTCGTGATTGTGATTTAGCTTTGCCGTCGACGATTTCTCCTACCTGAGTTACGCCATGGGCGTCTGTATTACCACTGAATAATGTGGAAAACGCTAATATGTCATTGTTCGTGTATGCCATTACGATATCCTAAAGAAAGCTATCCCCCTGAAGGGGATAGTTTTGTGATTAAACCGGTTAATTTTTAGAATGAAGAATTATCTTCAGGTGCACTGCCTGTAGCATCTATAAGCTCTACATTTGTACGATTATCTGCCAAAGCCAATGCCTGATCAGCTACCTGACGTGCAGGGGTTACGTACTCAAGGAATACTTCTTTTGAAACCCATCCTTTTCGCACAATAGATGATTTACCTTCCTTGCTACAAGAATAGTAGGTGTTTCCGTTCTTATTCTGGTCTTTACCGGTTGAAAGAGTCCAGATTGAACTGAATAGTGGTGCAGGCTTTCCTGAAGGTGTGCGGAGATATCTCATCTGAGTATTCCATCCTTTGAGATATTTCAGATTACCACGTGTCGATCCGAAAATCATATATCCGTCTTCCATATGCTCAGGGAGAATAACGAGATAGTTCCATGTTTCAATAACATCGTTGATATTACCGTCAGCATCCTTATGCTCAAGACCCCTGTAATTATCACCTGTTACATCAGCAAGACCACCGATAGGATATGTGCCTACATATCCACCATTGTTCTTTTTCCATTCAACCCAAACTTTCTGAAAATGACAAACGATAAGGTCTACAGCTTCGCCATAATCTTTACCTGTAATTGAATTGTAAAAATGCCCTACCTTTACGGAACCATTCTGTACTACATCACTCAATGCCTGAGCAATAAGAAGACGCGGTACAGCCACTTCATCATTAGACATGTTTTCAAAACCCTGCCCTGCAACCTCTGCGAGATAATCCAACTCTACTTCTGCCATATTTTCCTCCTATGACATAGATAATAAGATAATAAGATAAATTATGAAGTATATAAATACTTCTTACGATACATTACCCGAATGTATCGTAAGAAGTACTCTATTTTATATAGAGTACTTCAGGGGGATTTATTAATATAAATAATATATCCTTTATTTCAAAAAAGCTATATTATTCTGTTATAAATCAACTAATCGATATCATTGATGTCGTTAGCTACGAATGCTGCTTTACGGTCGCGACATGTTCCACAAGTCTTGCAAGGCTCTTCTTTACCCTCATAGCAGGACCATGTGTGTTCGAACTCTTCGTGTGACATACCAAGTTTGAGTCCTAATGCTACTACAAGGGTTTTATCACGATCCCACAAAGGAGCTTCCATCTTAACCTTACCCGCTGTTCCTTCTTCAATAACTGTAGCCTGTGCTCGAATGAACTCAGGGGTACAGTCGGGATATGCCCTTCCTGCTGCATCGTCGGCATGTGCTCCATAATAAATCACATCACAACCTAACTGAAGAGCTACAGCTGCCGCATATGATAAAAACAGGCCATTACGAAATGGAACGTATGCTGTTACTGTAGGGGCTTTTCCTGCCTTCTTTAAGTCCTGGAGCTGCTCTGCATAAGTCTTATGAACAATATTCATCTTGCTTCCTGCGAGTAATGCTGAACAATCCTTGTTGAAACTGAAAATCTGCGAAAGGTCTACATTGTGAAGTTCTACACCAAGATGTTCACACTGCCATTTTGCATACTCCATTTCTTTTGCATGTTTCTGTCCATAAAATGTATTCATTGCAACTACATTCTCTGCTCCAACTTCGCTTACCGCTTTATATAGTAATACGGTAGAATCTAGCCCACCCGAGGCTAATACTAAGATTTTCATTATTTATCTCCTGTAATATGAAATGTTGCCGCAAAAACTTCAGGACTATATACTTTAATATGTCCTTCCATATCTTTAACGAGCCAATCTTTACCGACAAAAGAAATCATTGTACCTTTCTCATCCCTAAGGGTTCCAGAGAGTTTATCGTTCTTGAATGATAATGACATATCCCTCTTTTCATTAAATTCATATACATCGCCTATTGCAGTACGTACCACCTGGATTGCTTCCGATGACTGTGCAACTGTTTCGACCGTTTTAATACGTCCCATACTATTCTCCTTCTCCAAAGTTTGCATCTACACCGGTATGTCGTAATAACGTTTCCGATATAACTTCTCCAAAGTTATAAATTGTTGTAGTTGTTGTTTGTGACCCTGGCTTATTAATGCCGCGGGCTGTCATGCATGTATGTTCAGCCTTAATTACGACTTTAACATATGCGGGATCCAGACATTCAACCAACGCGTCACAAATCTGTTTACCAAGGCGTTCCTGAATCTGTAAACGTCTTGCAAAGCATTCAACTAAGCGTGCGAGCTTACTCAAACCTACAACCTTTCCCCCTTCTTTTGGAATATATGAAATAGATATTGTACCAAAGAAAGGCATAATGTGGTGTTCACACATACTGTAAAATTGAATATCCCCTACTGTGATCTCGGATGGTTTTCCGTCTACAGTAAATTGCTTTGAAAGGATTTTATGGTAATCCATTTCATACCCTGCAAACAGTTCTTCATACATCTTTGCAACACGTTTAGGTGTTTCCAAAAGACCTTCACGTCCAGCATCTTCTGTAGGAATAGAGCGTAAAAGTATCTTTACAGCGCTTTGGCGTGTAAAGATGTCCTGGTCAACTCCTGCTATAGGCCTCTTATTATCACTCCAAATCTCAGCCATTATCTTACCTCCATAAGTTTATGTAACTGGATACCAACACGAACATTACCTTTGTACTTCATAGCAAGGTCGTAACAGCGCTTCCACATAGCTTGCATATTAGAGCCCTCAGGCTGAAGCCAAATATCTTTGTTATATGTAAGTGTAAGATTCTGAAGAACTATCTCATCAAAATCTTCTGTAATAACGAGTTTAATTTCATCCGCATCACAAGCTACCTTGTATTGGCTCTCCGGTTTTGGTGAACATGTAATCCACTTAACCCCACACGTGTGTGTAATACTATTAGTGCCGTTTGTTTCAATAGCTACATAATACCCATTCTCACCGAGAGTGCGTACAAGGCTTGAAAGCAGGGGTTGAATTGTAGGTTCACCCCCTGTAAGAACAACAATGCGGTTATCAAATTCTTTAACCTGATTACATACATCATAAATGCTCATTTCAGTGCCTACATCTCCCCAACTTTCCTTAGTATCACACCAAGAACAGTGAAGATTACACCCCGCAAGACGAATAAATGTTACAGGGGTACCCATCCATCTCCCTTCACCCTGGATGCTTTCAAAGATTTCAATTACTTTCATATTAGGCCTCCGCAAATGATGTTGGTGTTTCCCAAACACGAACTGTAATATCAGGGGCCGGAATTTCTGCAAGGCGACAGGAAATGCGAGATTTAATTTCTATAGCGATACATTCTGATGTAGACTTTCCTGCAGAAATAATTACATATACCATACCATATTTATCTGCCCAATCCATTAAGGCGCTTTCAGCCTCGCTCCTATATCCTATATCACTAAAGATAATAGCATGATCAAATGCTTCTGTTACAAAATCAATGGCTCCTTTCAAGGCATTGAAATCTATTACCATACCTGTTTCATTTCCTTTATCCTGAAGAGGAGCTTCAACAGACACCTGGAGTTTGTAGGTATGTCCATGTAAGTTTGCACACTTACCCTGATAGTTAGATAACATATGAGCGCTGTCAAATGTTACTTCTTTTGTTACTTTCATAGTAACCTCCTAAATAATATTTTAGTGGAGCTAGGTTCCACTTAATGCAGGTAACGAGCTATATACTACCGTTACTGTAACCGTCACCGTTACCGTTACCGTAACCGCTACCGTTACCGTCACCGTCACCGTAACCGCAATCGTCACCGTAACCGTAACCGTTACCGTAACCGCTACCGTCACCGTTACCGTTACCGTAACCGCTACCGTTACCGTCACCTTTACCGTTACCGTAACCGCTACAATATTGCTCAATCATTGCAATCATATGCTTTTACCTCAGTAATAGATTTTTTCGCCTTAGCAGTCATTGGAATTATCTCAATCGCTTCTGTAAGATATATTCTAGGTACGATACAACTAAACTTACATTCACCTGGTCTTTCTACACCGTTTACGGCAAGTTCCGACAACGTAAATGCTCCTGACCATTTCCAGATACGCCTTGCGTCTACAAGTTCAACTTCCTTGCCGTTACGTTCCTTTAAGTAGCCACAATGCACTCCCGCTGAATATGTCCTAACACATACGTACGGAAGTCCATCAACTTTTTCTGCCATAACATTAGACAATGCATTGTCTAATTCTGATTTCTTAACGTATTCTTCCCCGTTAATGTTAATTATTTCCATAATTTAACTCCTTTCGTTATCAATAAATAATTAGTGTTTTAGTAACGCTTCCCTGAAATGGGTAGAATGAACTGGCCTAGTAGATATTATTATGCTCTGTTCCTCTCTAGAAACCTCTGATGGACTTACGTCTAAGGAAAATGTACCAGAACCATCAGGAACTCTGAGTTTAATATCCATATTCATGAGGGTTTCTGTACCCACCGGAATGCATTCAATTTGTGATAACAGTTCTCTTAACTTCATTTTACGATGACCTCCATTTCATCAAATTGGAAGAAATTCAGACCCTTCGGTAACTCTTCCTTCGTAATTGTAGCAGGACTACCTTTCTGCCCCAATTGATCAAGAATAAACGCCTTAACGCTGTTGGTATTCATTGACATTTCTTCTTCATATACAATAGATGCTGCTTTAAGTTTTTCCACCTGAGAAACAGGTACAATACACTCAGACTTCACAAGGCTCGAAGCATTATGTTCTCGTAACCACTTAGCTACATTATTTCTGTCAGTTTCATTCTTATTAATAGAACACTGGGTCTTGGTAACAACACGTACCACAGATCCATCTTCCATCCGAAGCGCGTCTAATCCATTTAATTTGAATAAATCAGGTATTACGTTACGGCTGTAATTAAGATACTGTTTTTCGGCTACTTTAAATGCTTCTTCTGCTTCGAGCATTTTCCACTGCAACTCTCTAAGTTTCTTGACATGTTCCTGAATCAATGACATCAAGTTCGATGTAACCTCTACTGGTATGCCATCTAATTCATAATCTGTAGACATGTTATCCTCCTATTGTTCTACGTCCTTTGGTACGAATATTAAAGACTCATAATTATCATAGTCCATACATACACTGAAGTCAAACTTCAGCTTTTCATTGTGTTCTTCGAGATCGGCAGGGCACGTGTATTGATTCTCATAATAACACCCTTCACACCCAAACTTACCTGGTTTTGTAACTACTTCCATATGTGGTGCACCGCCTCAAAGGTAAGTACCTTTTCAATGAAATGGTCATCTTTGGATGTCTTCTCTTCTACATGTAGCGATTCGAAAGGTGTATGTATAGGTGTATCATCTATCTTTTGCATTTTTCCCAGTCCTGATAAGTCTATACTTGAACGTGTTCCCCTGTACTCTTTATTTCCACTACATAGAAGACCAACTATAAGGGGTAAAAATATAGTCAGTACCCCTAAACCGAGCATTATAACGGCTTCGTCTATCAAAATATTACTACCTCCCCATCAACATCCTTGATGGTATATTCTTCCTTAAATACTTCATCTGGCGTCTCTAAGAAGTCCTGAACTGAAGTATCACGGATATAGTCAGCAAGCTGTTTCTTTTGTTTCAGTGCTGCATATACCTTCATATCAATTGTATCTTTCATGACATAATCAAGATAGATACACCTATTCTTTTGTCCTGCGCGATAAATACGCGCTTCCACCTGAATTCTATCTTCCAATGAAAATGTATTGGAATAGAAAATCATATGGTGACAATGTTCCTGTAAGTTAAATCCCATTGAAATAACCCTAATATTTGCTACCAAAATGGGATACTTTCTCTGCTTAAATGACTCAAGCGTTCCTACTTTCTTCCACCCTGTCTGTAAGCAACACTTGTATCCAGCATGTTCCAGAGAATCGAATATCCTTTCTGCTTCAGCGCTGAAGTGACAAACAATGATAACCTGTCCTGTAGGATTGTCAGTTGATCCAACGACTTCTTCAACATCACACAATAGTTGTTCCATCTTAGGAAGGTCATCAAACCATGTAATCTTGTTTGGGAGTGGGTCCTCCAATTCACCCTCAGGCATTTGTTCAGAAGATACAAAACCGCTAGCAATTTGTTGTAATCGTATATACGCTGTAAGTTTAGACTTAGCCTCAACCTTTTCATCCTTATAGGTGGTGATAAAGTATTTTTCAAGTTCGCTATATACGCGGGCCTGTTCAGGACTCATATCTAAAAGTTTACGGTTGTAAGTACGCTCAGGCATATCGATACAGTCTTCAATTTTAACGAACATCGCTATTTCCAGCATTTTGTCTCGCAACTGTTCTACATTACGGAATGGTCCTTCGTAGTGGTCCTGTTGCATAATTGTATCATAAGTACCCAGGGACACGCCGTGGAGTGCATTTGCCATTTCAAATGATGCACAGGACCGTATTTCGTTCCAAGCCTCTTCATTAATAAGAATCCGAATGACTCTACCATTAACTTGTATTGCATGAAACATCCCATACTTATTTTGAAACCCAAACCAATTGACACCAAAATACCCTGGTCGTAAGAATTCGAACATTGGCCACACGTCGAAAGGACCGTTCGTAACAGGAGTACCTGTAAGAATAGCTCTGGCGGCGGTTTTAGGTTCCGAAGATAATATAGTTTTTCCACGTCTGACGACCTTGTTAAATTCATACAACAACCTCTGTGTCCTGATTGCTTTAGGGTTCTTAATACGTGTTGCCTCATCTAAGATAATCATTGTCTTGTGAGAATTAACCCATTCAACATAATCCAAATAACGTGTCTTGGTTGAAAACTGCTCAATGTTAGTACAGACGACATTAAGCTTACCTTCTACAAAGAAGAGTTTCTTGTTCTTGCGCCATTGAACAGTCGTTTCCACATCTTTCATCCATTTAGGAATTTCCTCAGTAGCCCATTGCTTATGTACCCCATTAGGAGCAACAACAAGGACAGAGTCAATGTCTCCTTGTTCGAACTTAGCTGCTGCAATAAGTAACGAAGTACGTGTATTATGAGTAACGATACAATGGTTGATCAAATAGGTAGCATCCGGATTATCTACTGTCAGGCAATACCCTTCTCGTTTACCAATGTGCTCAATACTAACAATCTTGCGGTGCAACTTCTGCTTCGGTTCTTTAGACAAAAGCCTATCCCTCTTTCGAGGTAGAGTACAGCACTGTGTTTCAATATCTCGGGGTAGTACTATAGTAAATGCCCATCTTGTAGCTTTCTCCTCCCCTTCATATTGACCTTTTCTGACATCAACGCCAGTTACGATGCCTCCTAAGGATTGTACTAGGAATGTGATATCCCTATACAACTGCTCAGATGTAGTACAGTATCGAAGCTGTGCGTTTAGGCCACCATTACGCTGATGAATTAAGTCAACATAGCCATCTGTATCAATCAGTCCTTGTAGTAACTTAATACGATTCTCGATACTATTGAACAAATAAATATCGGGAATATACTTGTAATAAGATGTAGTACGTACGGAATCAGGTACTTGAGATAAAGGAATTGATACGTGATAGTTTATTGTATCTGATATACGCTTAATATCATATCCTTCATCCCGAATGTTAGATAATATTTCATTATCTACTGTTGTTATTACAGTCTGTTTACCTGTTAAAGAACCATCTCCTATCAGAGCCCCTAATGTATATGGTTTGATGGGTAAATCCTGCCGGTCAAACTCTACAGGCTGGCATACAGGTATATCCCAACGTAGAGACGATGATGTCCCATTCTTCTTGTACAAGCCTTTGTTCAGTATCTGCTGTGTTGATTTGACTTCCCATATATTAAGACGGCGTTTACGTGTATTACGATTGTCTTTGACATACCACAGGTGGTCTTTACAAGCATCAATTGTGGTATGGTCACTAAACGTAATACGATAAATCTCGGCATTCATTTCGTGAAACTTCTGAGTCACTTTGCTTGCCTGGTTATACCCACATACTGTATCACCTACCTGAATGTCTTTAATAGGTACATACCCCTTTGGTGTTAGTACAGGTGTATCTTTAACCAAAAGCTTCCCTGTACCTGGATCAAAGAACAAGGGTATTTCGGAACTGTGCCGATACCTTTGTAAAGCGATCTCCTGATGTTTGTAAGGATCATTCATGACATATCCCTCACTTTTATGTTATTTTGCTCAATATCCTGTAGTATACGGGCGGGGATAACTTCTTTACGAAAGCAAGTATCACAGCATACACCTTCAGAACTTAGTTTTATAGGCTCTGGTGTATTTCCGAATTTCCCTATAGGAAGTTTTCCACCGCAGATACAACACTTACGGATCTTTTTACTCATTACTTATCCCCTTCAGGAACAATTAATTCCTCGGCTGCTTTACGTGCTTCACACATATTTCCGAATGAACATTCTGTACATAGTATCCTCTCAATATCTTGAGTACCGTCTTCTTTTGTAACTATGTTATAGTGATAAATAGTCCTCTCATATTCTGAATGCCCTGGTTTCACCAGAGGGTATCCAAATAACTCTGCGACAGGTATCATTAGCCGTGAACGATCACGGAAAAACTTCATCTTACGGATGACGTTTCCATCTTCAATAAGATGTCGCGTAGATTGATTAGAGCGATGTGCAAGGGTAGTAAAATCTGTAATGTGCATCATATCAATACCCTGCATTGTATAAATCTTTACTTTTTCAAGGGGTGTCCCTTTATATGCCATTATAATCTCCTCTTTTATTGGACCCATAAATTGTAAAATAAAATCCCCCACTACCTTCTGCCTGGTAGTGGGGGATGAGGTTAGGCTTCTGTGTATGCTGGGATTTCACCTGCTTTGATTTCGTAAGACTTAGTCTTGTCATCATAAGCTACAGTTACACCCTGCTTTTCTGTCCACTTTTTCATAAGCTGACGCATTTCAGCAAATCCTTTACCTGTTGCTTCAAAAACCTTAAGTGCTGTGACTTTGTCGCCAACTTTTGGTGTGTTACCAAAGATTTTGTAAAGTACAGGCTTACCAAATGCAGAGCCAGCAGCAGCTTTCTTTTCTTTACAAAGGAAATCCATTTCAGCCTGAAGGTCTTCAGGAAGGTCGATTTTCTTTGATTTAAGGAAATCACGGATAGCGCATGCTGCTTTGAACTGGTGTTCACGCTGACGTTTCTGATAGTCACTGTTGTTGTGCTTTTTAGCAACGGTAGCTTCTACTGCAACTGGTGTTTCTTCTGGAATGTTAGCTTCTTTTTTAGCTTCTGAAAGTAATGACATAATACTGCCTCCATTGTAACCCTTTCTCTTTGCCATGTATGGCCAAGGAACTGATTACGCTGTACTGTCTGTTAAGTATCATGGTCCTGTTTGTAGGAGCTACAAATCAACGAAAAGTGCCCCATAGTCATGAAGTCTTACTCGAGTACAGTTCTAAAGGTTAACAACCTTTATTCGAATGTTCTCGGGAGGAAAGTAAGAACATTCGAATAAAGGTTGTTACTTGAAGTAACAACCTAAAAAATTAATCCTTAGGATAACTCAATAATAAAATAAAACTAAAAATTATGCACTCATATACAGTTATTTTCCTTGGCCTCCTTTATGTATTCATCACCGTTATTAAGGATAGGGCTAACATAAGTCCTACTCCAAATGCTATAACAATATTTTCATACTGTTCCCATATAGTTTGTTTACGATACTTATTACGTGATACTTTAATAATCTTCATCGAATGTAATACCTTCCTCTAACTGTTCTTCCATATATGCTTCAAAGTCATTTTCTTCCGGACGTGTCAACACTATATCGACAACGTTGCCATCTTCATCTTCAATCCTGTCGACAGAACAATCAAATGAATACTGGATAAGTTCTGATTCTTCAGGGTATCCTGGGTCCCCATTTGCTTCATACTTATGCCCCGGTAAATAATGATGCGAATAGCGGCCTTCACATGTACCATAAACATAAAATGTCTGATATCCGCGTGTTAAAGGCCATCCACCCTCTTCAGTGTACTCAAAGGTTCGTGGTTTTGTGGTCATTTATTTTCCCCCATGTACTTATAAGATATGACTCCTTATCTCCCGTAAAGGCAAATAACGAGATATAATCTGTAGCGACTGACGCACTTAATATCTGACCCTTATTTAAGGGATGCTCTTTCCACACTTGGCGTAACCGTTCAGCCTCTTCCCTTATTTTCTCCTCCGCAGACCGAATCTGTTCAATAAGTGTAGAAAGTTGTAGATACTCTAAAGAATGTTCATCATATAGTAACAATTCTTCCTCTAATGCTGTTAAAACAGTTTTCATAATAACCTCCTGTTTTCCTTATCACAAGATATTACAGTTTTCATAATAACCTCCTGTTTTCCTTATCACAAGATATTACAGCTACTTTAATACCCACTTTCCGGTATTTCTTATACAAGTCGATAGCTTGCTTCTTGGTCAGGTTTACATGCTTAATAACATAGTAAGGCCCCTGCTTGACAGATACACGATACTTGACAGGTCGTCGTCTTTGAAACTCTGCTTCAATAGCATACACCTGTTCTCTTGTATACTCGCCATTTCGTGTCACTATACCTAAACGCTGTGTTATACGATAGAATGTTGTCTTGTTAGGAATACTCAAGAGACCTAAGATTTCTTTATAACGCATTGAGACATAATCTCCTTATATTCTTTATGGATATGTACCCAATAACCATACGACGCAAGAATACCTGTAACTTTTGCATCGGTCCGGGGAGACATATTGAAGTAGTAAGGAAATATCTTAATGAGGTACCTACCCTCTGCGGTACTTTCAAACCCATTAAGAAATATCCAAGGACCAATTATATAGGTTATCGTATCCTTACCTTGTAGTGTACGTACCGCGAATGGTGGTATCTTCGCGTATTCCTGTACCCTCCTATTAACAAAAGCGTACATACTACCTTGCTTATAAATGGCGTAATGTTCGTCAAAATTCATACACGCCATATAATGTTCTTTGAAGTATATAGTTATAGGCTTAAAAGTCACTACCCTCAACAACTTGGAAATTGCTACGGTCGCGTGTCCACAATCCAAGAGTTCCTGCATTAGCTGCCTCCTTCATCTCAACAATATCTACTGTTCCTGTTGTTTCAAACAAGATACCCATATACTGTTCACAGAGTTGTTTAACAACTATCCAGTCCCCACTACCTTCTTGAACCTCATCCCTTGCTGATGCTCGAGCCGCCGCCGCAATAAGTTGCTCATAAATAGGTTGCATTAGAGTAAACTTCTCAGTAAATAAGGTTCGTTTTGATTTATATGAACTATTGCTCGCCTTAACTAGCACGCAAACAACAGACGCACCGTCTTTGTTCTGAACAATGGTATATGGTACCTTGCTGTATGCTTCCTGTTCCCAGTCATTGAGAGATGTACCGTTCTGTATTGGTAGTTCATAAAGATACCATGTTTTGATAGCATCCCTGTCTAAACAATTCTGGATGTCGGATGATATGAGTGCTTGGGATGCAGATACATGATTGCAGAACGTACGGTTCAGGGGTTTGATATTGTTACGTAATAACCACTGTTCAAATGAACTGAACGTTGTAGGAGCAGCTACCTGATGTTTACGTTCAATAGGTTCTTTCCCTTCGTTCAGTTTCAACAATGCTTCGTGTGCATCAGGTATACTCATTCCGATGAACACTACGTATTGTCCTGAAGGTAATTGTTGTACATTGTACAAGAAGTTATCTGCATCTGACATAGGCTTAGATAGAATGTAAGCCGGAATACCATAAATAGGTGTAGAAATGATGTCTGGATACTTTTTATGTAACCACATCTTGAAGTTGTACTTAGTCGTTATCATTTTCGTCCCCTCCGTAACTACGATTGCAGGTGTATCGACTGTTGTCAAAGAACATGTTCTCGTATTCTTGGTATTCTTGTCCTATTTGAACAATAAGGGTGTTCATATAGTCGTATGCAACGCGTGCTTCGTCCTTAGCTTCTGTACTACCTCCATTCTGTGACTGTTCCCCCGCAAGCGCGATTTCAGCTTTAAGGTACTGAATGAGGGATGTGATGTAACTATTACCTATCATATTTATCTCCTTAATTATGATTATTGTAAAATTAAATTAATTAAAAATCAAGTGTCATACGCTATTATTTTTGTCAAGATAACTTAATTATTGAGTTTTGAAAATTCGCGTCATAATGAATGCTCCATTCATATGATTTTGAATTAAGTTTAAGTTTCTGCGTGACCCGATTCATGTATGCAAAGTTCATCGAACGCTCGAGCGTTTTGCATAAAAGTGTGTTGGTCATGCAAATCACTTCAAATTTGTATTTCTTTGTATTATAAGGAAATAAGTATTTTTCCTTATATATGTTTGAAATTGAACTGATGAAAATTCAAAAAGCTGGATTTTCAAAAATCGCAAATTTGCGCATCTGAAAAGTCGCGTAATCATGTATGATTGATCCATTCTTGTTTTTTGTGCCTCTGCTTACTCACAAGATTTTTAATTAATTTTATCGAACGCTAGATACCCCTTATTAGAGACCGTTAAAAACGGCCCTAATAAGAACCAAGTGTTACCTGTAGCATATTGCAGTGTTACCTGTAGCATATTGCAGTGTTACCTGTAGCATATTGCAGTGTGTAGACTCAGCCCACTTGTTATCCAAGACTAGCGTCTTCAGACAGCAAGTATCCACTTGCTAGTGCATATGCCATGTGACAATTAAGAAGGGCTAACATCAGCACTACCTGTTGTTTATCGGACAGAGGTATCTCAGGCAAGACACCGATGATTTTCGAGAACAAGTCCATTACAGATTGTGGTACGCGAGAGTACTGATTGTTCTCAACAGCATCTAATGCGGTCCGTAACTCTTTGTAGGTGAAACGGGTTTTCCCCTCCCTATTTTTGACGTTATTGGCAACATGTGACATGTACTGTGCAAACCATTCAGGCGTCATAAGCACCCTCCAGTATTCTCAGGTATGCGTCAGCCCAGTCTTCTTTAGACTTATCCGGATAAGTGGGACTTATCTTATGCAACCCCCTGATTATGATACGGGCCTGTGAGAGGTTGTACACAAACTCTTCATGTAGGAGACATAACAACTGCTGTACGTCTTTTCCTTCAAAGGGCATCACTAGAAATTCGTTACCCTGTATAAAGTCCAGGAAAGAACACAAGTTGTTTCCGTGAGACCGGAGCATATCGTGCAAGTAGTCATTACAGAACTCGGTATTAGGGATGCATTTCGTTGCTATAGATATCAGGAGAAAACCTTCATCCGAAATGCTGACATATTCTACTGTAGTCATATTACACCTCCAACGTAACGGATTTACCCGTATTCCAGCGATATATGGCTTCTGCTTTCTTAAGTGCTGCAGATTCTGTACCGTGTGAACTAATAAATACTAAACCAGCGTGATTACGTACGCGTACCTGAAACACTAGTCCGTGGGTAGTGAGTTCTTCCGAAATAGTCATAGTATGCCGAATGTTGTTTACATAAAAATACATATTATTCCTCCAAAAAAAAATAAACCCCGCGGTCGAAACTGCAGGGTGTTATGAGATTGTTCAGTGTTATGCCTTAACTACAGTACCTGAGACGTAGTCTAATTTCAGACCCTTCTTTTCACATGCGGTAGCGAGTTTCTTCTGCAGGTCTTTCTTTTCCTCGTACTTCTGAAGGAGTTCAAGGATTGAATCACCCTCGTTGACTTCGATGGAAGAGCGTTCTGCGCGTTCTCCAGCGAGCGTAGTGATTAATACAAACGTGTCCATGTCGTTCTCACTTAGTTCTACCAGTCCGTCATCATCACCTGCGAGTGTTAACAATGACCGAATAAGATGAAGTACACGACGGTCTCTACCGAGCTTGTACAACTGGGTACCACGAGTGTTCTTCGATAATGTTTCGTTAACCTTCATGGCGGCGATTTGTGATTTGAGTTCGTTGATTTTTTCATCTACGAGCTGAGTGAAGTTGATAGTTGTGTTCATGGTGAACTCCTTGTATGTTGTTGTCGATGTGTAACAACAACGTAATTAATGTTTGTTTACACGTATGTGTAAATTAGATTTAATTAATATTAATTAAATCTAATATTATAATAATAAAGCCAAAAAAGGAAATGATCAAGCGAAGATTAAAAAATTATTATAGCTGGCGCACCTTATTATGTCTTGTACACGACATGTACGTACATGCGTATATGGGCGTTATTTTTGGGGCTATTTTGCACAGACTCCGGGCTGGGAATGTTTTTAGCAGCAACCCTTCTGCTTGTGGCAAATCGACAGCCACTGAGGCCTTAGTTTACTCGCTTACTATCCCAGCGAGATTTAGGGGTTATTGAGGCCGATTCCTCTATGCAGAGTACTCCTATAATCTGCACGCGTAGATTTCGGATTTAGATTTTATGGTGCTTGCGGGTAATACATATTAGTCCTTCCCTACTAATTTATGTTTATTTAGTTAAGCCATTAGGATGGCATTCCTTGAAATTGCAGCATCTCTCGCAATGTGATCCACATATACATCCATACTTAGATGCAAACTCGTCTCTTAACTCTGGTGAAGCATGATTGATACACCATGGATTTCCATTTTCTTCCTCACAATCAATTCCAGCACGACAATGGGTATCAACATATGATTTCAATTCTTCAATAGTTGTAACTAACTCAATTCTTTTCATAATATAATTCCTTCCATTCCACTTATTCCCCGACAATGGTATGGTGAGGCCTAAATTGTAATGATAAACTCTCTCCTTTAGATTTAGTCTATGGTATATAATACCTCTTCAGCTGTCCCTCTGTGGATAACAGCACCATTATCTACATACCCGCCCTCTGCGTGTATGACCTCTAAGACTTCTCTGTAGGACATCTTAGGCTTGAGTGCCAATAAGCTCAAGATGGATTTACCATCTAGCTCAACTGACCAAGAAACAGTAACTCCAATACCCTTTGGGATGATTTTGCCTTTCATCATATTATTCCTCCTCCATATCCATTTCTTCGCCATTATCATCGAGATAGTGCCATTCGTTGATATCTTTCTCTATTTGAAGCATTTCACCCATTTCTTTATGAGAAGTGTTTTCCAATGCCTCAATAGCTTTAGCTACCAGTTCGCCCTTTGTCAAGTTACCCTCGAAGCTGAACTCGAGAACACAATCAATCTGTACTGTTTTCATAATATAATTCCTTCCCGTCTTTAAGGTAGACGGGTACCTTATTTTCTTAGTTATGCTTTAACTACATTTGAACCAGCAATCTTAAGACCCGCAGCGTCACATGCCTTCTTAAGCTTGTTCCAGATATCTTTCACGTCCTTGTATTTATCCAAAAGTTCCAGTACATTATCCCCTTCATGTACTTCGATTACACCCTTATTTGGTCCATCCATTGTAAGAAGAGAGAAGTAACCCTGTACTTCTTCAGTAAGATGTACTTCACTTTCTCCCATGTCTTCCAAAAGACCCTGAATAATTTTCCACATACGGAACTCTTTCTGGGTTTTGTAGTAGTCCGGATTTTTATTACCGGCCTTAGCTAATACAGCCTTACCACATACATCTACCTTGTTCTGAACCAGTGTTAACATTTCTGCTGCTTTCATATACAGCCCCCTAAAGATTTAATTCGTGACTTATTCCCCAACCGTCGAGACCTAAATTGTAATGATAAACTCTCTCCAATAAAGTTATTCGTGCAGCCTTATATACTCTTCGATGTATTTATCTTTGTTTACCCCAAAGCTATCTAAGATTGCATCATAGGCTTCTACTTCAGTACGTGCATCTTCACCTACCTCAGGATCATCTATGTCCTGGGCATAGTGCATTCTCATATTTACAAGAGCTTCCACAATAACATCCATAGTTACATCATCTAATACTAATGTTTTCATAATATAATTCCTTTCCACACTAAGGTAGCGGACAACCATTAATAATTTTATATCAGTGATACCACACGGATACCAAAAGCTATAATAGATACTACAGAGATAATAGCATACATAGTATGTACAACTTTATTCTCTGTAATATCTTTATCCACGCAGAAGTATGTACTGAATGTAGCCAATACAAATAATGCGATTGATAACTTATCCATTTCGTTTACCTCCTTTTATAATGATTCTGACAGCACGACGTTTGAAGTTGTGTATCATATATACCTGAACGTTATTGAATAACTCTACAAAGTTATCATTAACGAACTCAGCCCTCTTATTACCATATACATCTGTAATGATAACGCCACAATAGATGAACTTAAGTTCAACCCCATAAAAGCATTTAGCTTCTTCTATCACATTACGATAGAACCAATTCCATGAATGTTTATTTATCATAACATCCTCCTATTAGCCATACGGCCTATTTTACTGTGTTTAAGGTATATATAATGTACCCTCTATATCCGTCCTCACGCACAAAACACCATCCTCAATTCGTCCGATTTTTGAGTCAATCAACTTTCTTCTATATAATAAGCCAAAATCCATCGGGTCCGATTTCGTACATTGATACACTCTGTGGATTGATCCTATAATAAGGATATGGACTTACAAGAACTTGCACAGTGGCTTGGCGAAAGTGTTTCCCCAGAGCAGGTACAGTTTGATCTTCCTTCCGAACAGTATCCTGAAGAAGGCACGCCAGTGGTAGGATATCATGTTGCTTATACCTATACAGATCCGGATACAAAAGAAACAACATATGTTTCTCCCCTTGCCTACACCCCAGCTCCAGGCCTAATTGCCTCTGAAAATGATGCTTTCTTAAAGAGTTCAGTGCCTGTACATAACACACGAGAAAGCGACGCGGGATTTTATTATTTCGTGGACCAGGGAATGGCTGAAAATTACATGCGTATGATAGCTTTAGGTAAACTACATGAGAGTCCTCAGCAACAGGCTCCTGATCTTACACTACTGCGCGTTTCAGGAATTGCTGATACTTCATCTTCAGGACTTAGAATGAAAGACATACACATAGATGATGAAGTGTTTAGTATCCCCGTCGAAGATGTGGTAGCTTTATCAGACCGAATCAAGCATCGGTAATCTCCCAAATAATACGTAGCTAAAAATTCATGCATAAATGATAATCAATTATGATATGGAGGCTGGCGTGATACTTACACAGGCAAAAGAAGACAGAATATATAACGCACTTGTTATAGGAATGGCGCTTGAAGATGCCTATATCTATGCTGGCCTTACTCCGAAGGAAATTGAAGCCGTAGCAGAAGATACTGAGCATCAGGTTAAGTGGAAACAACTCACTAAGGAATTTGAATTCGGCCTCCTTACTCGAATGGATGAAGTGAGTCAGAAACAAGCTAGGCTTGGGCGAGAACAGGCAACAACATGGATGCTTGAGCATATGTTCCCTCGATATAATGGAAAACCACAGAATGAGGGAGGTGAGGTACACCTTCACTTTAATGATGTGGATCCTGTAACTTATGATACGGTTGAAATCTTCAATCCTAAAGCAGACAAAGGAGAGGTAACCGATGGTCAGTAATCGATTGTTACGACATCAGGAAGCCTCAATAAATTCGATCCGCATGCATCCAGAAATCCCTTTCGTGTTTCTTATCGGAGGGTTTGGTTGTGGAAAAAGTTTTACCGATGTACAACTCTGTTTATTTCTATACCATGCGTACAAATATTCCAAAGAGCCAATCACGATAGGTATTTTAGGTGTAACTATCAAACTCTTAAAACAAACAGTCATTGCGGACCTGGAGCGTGCGTTTGATGCAGGAAATATAACTTACACGGATAATAACAAGGCAGGTACGATAACCGTAGGTCAAGTGACCTTTGTTTATTTGGCTATGCAAAATCCTGATGGCATATATGCATTTAACTTTCATTGTGCTATCTGTGACGAGATCGATGAAGTTCCCGCAGAGCGTGTACAGAAGATCGTTACAGCAATCCAGGAACGATGTCGTGTTGTTATGCCTGCGGGTAGAGATATGCCGTCTCGTGATCCGTTTATTTTCTTCTCTACAACAGCACAGGGATTGGGCGGTACATACCAGCTAATTAAGTATTTTCAAAAGAAGGGGTTGCCCTACATTAAAATTCGAGGGCGTACTCAGGACAATACGAACTTGGCTAAATCACAACTTGAGTTATTAAGAGGCTTGTACTCTGAAGACGAAGCGCGTGCCTACCTCGACGGCGAGTTTATTAACTTATCCACGGGCCGTGTATATCCTGAGTTTGATACTTCAAAACATAGGTATATGCCTTTTAAGATTAAGGAAGGAAAAGCTATTCCGGTACTTAATGATTATGGTCAAGAAATCCCTACAAAAGATTCTAATGGCAATATAATTGGCCGAAAAGAATACTATGAGGGAGGGGATACTATTTATGTAGGTCAAGACTTCAATGCTGGATATAATGCAGCTGTTACGTTGATTGAACGGGCAGGACGAATCTTCGTGGTACGATGCGACCACTGGAATTATGTCGGTGACGCAGCACGTATGTTACGCGAACGCTACCCAAACAATAAAATTGTTTTAATTCCTGATGCAAATGGTAAAGAAATTATGAGTGGTTTTACCGAAGAATTCGATGCATACAATGTTGAGATTTATTGGAATAACGTCAACCCATCTATTGTAGAGCGAATCACAGGTATTAATAAAGCATTCCGTTTCGGTAACCTTTACGCGTTTGAAGGAAACGATGATTTGTTGATGGGCCTTGAGACTCGCGACTTTGATGATAACGGTAAGCCCCGTAAGGGTAAGGGGCCAGGAGCCCTAGATCACCACTGCGACGCTCTTGAATATGGCTTTTGGCATATTATTCATCAGATACATGGATATGATCGGATACTGGAGGCTATTCGCGCCGTACATCATATTAAAGACCAGATACGAAATAGCGAGAATAACGCTGCTTAAAATAAAATATCTTTATAAATTATTGAGCTAATTTATAAAATAAAATGGAGGATATCTAATGAAACCATCAAAAGACATAGAGGCTATGGGGGTTTATGCCTCAGAATCTCAATACGTAAACGGACCTACAGAAGAACAGCAAGCTTCAGGAACCGTACCTCTAGATACTCTTCCTGCGGATTGGTGGAACTGGTTGTGGAAAGAAATCACTATACGTATTAATGAAGCAGCAAGTGATGTTCAAGGATTGTATCAGGAAATACTTGCAATATTGGGAGAGGCTAATATTACTCCGGACCCTCTGCTGACTAACCAGTTGTTGGCGGCTATCCAAGTACTCATCCGACGTGTAGGGACTGAAGCCATTGCGGGTGCTGTAAAATCATCTGTACAGAGCGGGCGCGTATCGATTTCAGCAGATGGTATCATGACAGTCAATGGACTGGGTACTCCAAGTAATTTGAATACAACATCTCACGAGGTTGTTGGGGCAATTAATGAAATACACAGTACTCTTAAATCCTATACATCCAATACAAATGCCACTCTTCAGGGATTATTAGATGGGAAAGCACCTACATCTCACGCAAGCTCAGAGACAACATATGGGGCAGGTACAGCTAGTTTATATGGACATGTTAAACTTAGTGACACTGCAGACAGTAGTCTTGGAGCGAGTAATGGTACTGCAGTAACTCCTAAAGCATTAGCAGACGCAGTAAGTGGGAAAGCACCTACATCTCACGCAAGCTCAGGGACAACATATGGGGCAGGTACAGCTAGTTTATATGGACATGTTAAACTTAGTGACACTGCAGACAGTAGTCTTGGAGCAAGTAGTGGTATTGCGGTAACTCCTAAAGCGTTGGCAGATGCTGTGGCAGTAAACATAGATGACAAACTCAATAAAAGTGGAGGTGTTATGACTGGTGCATTATCAGCTATGGCTGGTCTTAAAATACCTACATCTGAGCCTTCAACCCCTCAAGATGGTGATATTTGGATTAGTTAGGAGATAAACATGCTGTTTAAGTTTAAGTTTAATGATATTGTTTATAGCTTGACCCCTGCAGTTGGCAATGTAGCGGGAACTTATGGTTCCATTTTTATTTATAATAAAACTGCTGGTGCCTCTCCTTATAGGGGCCTTCCACTTGTTCCCTATAAGGATACTACTAAGCCACTCGGATATTCAGATGGAGAGTATAAATTTTACTACTGTTCCAATTATCCCTCAATTCACTGTAGAAAAAATAACACAAATTATTCATGTTGTAATAATTATCAATACTACACAACTAGTGTATGGATTTTTGATTATGCCTATATGGGTAGTTATTCTAAAACTGTATGGTATGCAGGAAATTCTTATTTAGGTTCAAGTTATAATAAGTATAAGTATCAGACTGAACTTGCTCCTTATGGAATAGTAAGCCCTTCAAGAAGTGGTTACACATTTAAAGGTTGGAATACAAGTGCCGATGATACAGGAATCCCATATAAACAGGCCGGAGTAACCAGACCTACCAATTCTGATGCTACTTTCTATGCCTTATGGGCTAGAATAGATGCTGGAACTTATGGTGACCAACAATTTTTGGACCTTCTAGAAGATTGGTTTGGAGGACTTCCAGCAAAAGACGCTGTATCCTCTGTAAAATTTTCTAATCATTCCGTGAAACTTACTATAGGTTCTAAAGCCGTTACTGTATCTGTAGGAACTACTTTACAACTAAGTCACACAACTAGTAATTTTGGATTTGACCAGCAATGGAAGCTAGTAATTAATGGAACTCCATATGAAATACGTTGGGCCAACTGGGCAGGTCAAGGAGGGGGTCCAGGTACTATTGATGTTTCAAACGGCTGGTTAACTGACGTATATACGCCAGATATTGCAAGAGGAACTTATTCTCCAAGTTCATTCAAGAACCTTATTTCACGGTTCATTTCTGTTAATGGCTCAAGAACTGTTTCTCAAAGTTTTACTGCAATAGTAAATGGTAGGTCTGTTACTGTTCCTGCCGGTGGAACAATTTATTACAGACATCCGTATACAAGTAACCCTGATGTGTATATTGTTGGGTTCACATCATACCTTGTACAGATAGATAAAGCGGCAACAGATACTTTTTCTTCTGGAAAAACTTATGTTGTGTACAGGAGTCCTCAGTCAGATTATTTTGATAAATATACAAATTATTCAATAACTTTAGCACAAGATATTAAATTTAATTAAAAAGGATTTTTATGAAAAAAATACAGATTGTCGAAGATGAAACACTTTTAGAAAATGCAGATTTGGAAAATTGCGAAGTCTGGCTCTTGAACAGAGTTACAGACACAGACCTTGATGAAAGAGTTGTGAATATTTCTGAACTCACAGAAAGTTTATTACCGTGTAATCACAAGTTTCCACAATTATTTACTTACATCTGTGAACGAAACCCTAATATTCCAGTTTACGAATATAAAACTGAAATGGTTCTTAACGAAGATGGAAGTTCAAAAAAAGACGAAAACGGAGAATATGTCTATTCAACGGAAAAAGTTGAGGTCGGTTCTAAAATGTCATTCACATATGAGGTAATAACAAAGAGCAAGGATAATTATGCTATTCACGCCTATGTATGTGATGAAAGCAGCATAAAGGTAGTATAGGGGGACATTCCGCTCCTGATATCTATGAATACTTACTTGCTCCCTAAAATCACGTTGTCATTTTTTGTTATGTATTTGATAATAAGGGTATGAATGCGGAAGATATTATTAAACGGTCGTTAGCGATTGTAGGTACAACACAATTATTGAAGACTTTTATACCCCTCAAAAGTGGACGAGCTTGGGGCCTGATAACCGTATTTGTGGGTGTAGGGATGTGTCTTATTCCCACTACTTTCTTGGATCCGGTAATCGTTATTTCAGGAGCAACATTGTTCTACGATACGATTTTTCAGTCCTTTGAGAATCTTTTTAAGAGGTTTCATAACAGAGGTGAAAATGAATGAAAGTATTAAAATGTTTTTTCTTGGTTTTATGTCTGGGTCTTTTGCGGCCGTCATATGCTTTTGCGGATGTCACATATACCTCAGAGCAGCACAAAGAGCTTCAGGAGATAGTTTATCGTCTGGGATTACTGAACAAGGAAGACCAGAAGGAAATACAAGACTTGAAGACAACAATGAAGAGGCAGCAGATCTTATACAAAAAGCAAAAAATATACTGGGTAACGGCAAGTGTCCTAGCGATAGTTAGTGCAGGCATGATAGGTTATGAGGTAGGTAAGTATAATGCTCGCTAAGGAACGATATTCAGGACTACAGGCGTTGTTAGGCAGCTGTGGAAATGGGGGATGTTTATTCCTCTGCTTGTGTTCCATTGCTGAAGAGTATTTGGGTAAACCGATTGACTTAATAGATGCCATTCAGGTGTCGCGGTCCCATAAATGGATTCGCGATGATTTTTGGGTGGCAGACTCACCCGCTATACTTAATTATTTGACTGGTAAACGGTGGTATCGGAGGGAAGTATCTTCATTTCCAAAGAATATTTTAGCTAATGAATATACTATAGCTATCTATTTTAATAAGGCTACACGATATACTCATTTTAAGCGAAGAGGGTATGACACCCTTGTAAATAGTGTAACTGTACGGGACGGTTATCTTGTGGGTTACTATATCTATGTATGGAGTTAGGCATGTTGCACGAAAATCGTATTGCGCGGTTAGCTCAATCTAAGGACGCCTATGTTAAGGATGTATATACATTCATGCAGAAGTCAGGAACTCTTCAGACAATAGCCGGAGATAGCGTTCCTATATTACGATTATCTTCTAGGGCTGTAGATGAAATAGCGCAGATAGGCCATGAACATGTTCAGGCCAATTATATAGAGCATGGGATCACTTTTGAGACACCTGCAGAGGCTTATAGCAAGATGTTTGTGCAATTAGCCGGAGATCAGCTCATTAACACCAAGACGGGTGTAGGTACTATGCTAGATCCATCAGTGTATACACATTCTCAAATTCCTATAATGATGGGTCCGTACGAAGGTTCTTCTGTATATGCTCCAGGAGGACTTCCAGCAACGATTATTGATAAGAAGTCTCGAGCCATGGTCATGCAGGGGGCCACATTTAAGTCCTTAGAAAAAGATTTTTGGGATAATGATAAAATTGAATTGATGGAAAACGCGGCTGCCGAGACAGGATTTAACGATGCTGTGAGTGACGCATCTGCAGACTCTTTCATCTATGGGGGCTCAATCCTCTACCCAGTATTTAAGAAAGATACCCCCTCTTCATATGCTAGAAATCTAGACGACATGCATCTTGACAAAGGATGTATTGATAGATGGGTCGAAACAGATAGGTGGAACACGGTAATTGTGCCAAACTATATTGTTACAGCTCGTGATTATCTTCGTCCGAAAAGTTTATTTATACCGCAGGCTTCTTTGGATATCAGTACGTCCCGTATGGCTATCATTAAGCCTAAAGCTGTACCTTATTGGATTGCTCTTTACAATATTGGATGGGCACCATCTGATATGTCAGGATGGTTGCGTTCCTATTATGGTTATGAGATTACATGTCAGTCTATTCCGGTTATGGCACAGCAAATGTCTCTTATCCTCTATAAGATGCCTCTTGATGTATTGAACGCAACGATAGGTTCTGATAAAGTCCGGGAACTGATGAAAATTAACGAAGAGAAAATGGCAGGGTGGAATACATTGTCTCCAAAGGCCGTGAACATGGTTGGAGATGTTGAGGTCGTGGACCGTACATATTCCGGATTTGACCAATTCATGGGGGCCATGAAGAGTGATTTAGCTTCCCAATGTGGTCTTCCGGAGCCTTCACTCTGGCACACTCCAAATAAAGGGTTTAGTGATAATACTACGGAATCCTTACTGAAGCAGTCTGAGACAATTCAAATGTCTCAGAAATTCCTGGAACGAGCTGTCGGTCCATGTAAAGACGCCCTCGTGGCTCACGTGTTTGGAACTGATTCGGAAGAGTGGGAACGGCGTAGTGAACTTCGAATGACATTCAACAAGCCTGTTATCAGCACAGAGAAGGATCTTGCTGAGGTAGGCGCGCGCTTTGCTGCATCCGTATCTTCATTTGTTCAGGCAGGCGTAGCTCCAGACATAGCTATGAGTTTAAGTTCTCAATTTTTCCCAACGATTAAAATTACAAAGGAAATGCTGGATAAGGCTAAAGTATCATATGAGGAAGTCATGGAAAGACAGGCATCCACACAGATTAACAATAATAATACAATGGGGCAGAAAATGGGAAATACTAAAGGTAAGGCTCAGACAACTGGCTCATTTACAAAAGCGTAATAGGGGAATAATATGAGCGCTATAATTTCTAATAAAGTAATGATGAAAAGAAGTTCTGAAGCAACAGGTTTTGCCTGTCCCGACGGAATGGAAAATAAAACATTTGAAGAAGCTGCTTCAGGAGGTGACGGGGACAGCAGCAGAACACCTCAAGAACTCAATATGACAACCAACGGTAATTACAATACACCTGATGGCGTGTATTACGACCCTATTAGTGTCAATGTTCCTTTGCCTGGTGTAACAATAGTTGATGCACAGTCAGGTATCCTTAAAACTTCTGTAACTTCAGCAGGACTTTCCCTCGCCTATCCTACCGTGCAAGATCCTAACTATGTAGCGTGGGTTGGAAACGAGCAAATTAATACAAGAGACCTTGTTGAAGGACATAAATACAATTACAATTATATAACAATAGGTGGTTTTATGGTTGATGTAACACTCTACAAGCAAGAAATTGGTGGGCACATGTATAGGGTTACGGCAGAGTTCAAGGCCAAAAGCAGTATTACTACTCAACAAAACTGCTTCCTTATTATAGGTACACTTAACTAAGGAGAATAACTGTGTGGGAAACAATTGGAAATACCCTGGCGAGCGACAATGCTCTCTTAATTCTTATTACCCTCGTAACTTTGGTTTTGGTAATTTCTATTTTAGCAAAATTGGGTCTCTTTCGTCTCAATATTAAAGGGGTTAATATAGGGAGTGATGAAGATGAACGCGCGATTATTAGACAGCAGATAGAATGGACACAGCTGTTTATTCAGGCGTTTCAAAAACAACCTATATTTGAAGGATATGATACATACTGTACATTATATGTATTAGAGAAGGTGTTCGATGAAGTATTAAGTTGGATTGTATTCAATCACATAAGTACTGGTGAAAATTATGTCGCTATTAAACAGGAAAAATTATGGAATCTGATACAGACTTTGGTTACAGACCCCCGATTTTCTTCCGATGAGTTTAAGCATTTGATTTATACGAATACATCCGTCATAATTAATAGGCTGGTATACATTCGTCGGAATTATCGTAAATAAATGACCTTGAGTATTTATTTGCATACGGGTATTATAAAATTATGAAATTAATTCAAACAGCTGGAGATATGGCTATCAAAGATTTGACACCTCGTTCTACCAATATAGGGGACCGTATAGTCAAGAATATGCGAATTTGCGGTAGTGGTATATATACCTATGCTCGCCGTGAAGCCCGTCTTTTGAACCTAGCTCCCGTACCTGAAAAATACAATAATCTTGAATACATTAATGTATATAGGCCTCCTGAAGTATTGGAGAAATACAAAGACTATTTTGCGCGCGTGCCTATCATTACGGGGCACCACGTGCGCGTTGATAGAAATAATGCCAAAGAATTAACTGTAGGTATGGTAGGGGATACCGTAGAATCTGAAGTCGATAAAGATGATGGAGAAACATACCTTTATACCACGGGCACCATTGTTGCCGGAGACGGTGTAGAGGCGTATGAACAGTATGGTCAGTTATCTGTCGGATATGACCCAATCATGGTATGGGAAGAAGGTATACACAATGGTACACCTTACCAGGCTGTTCTTAAAGGATTTAATGACGTAAATCATCTATTAATTTGTAAGGTAGCAAGAGGCGGACCACAATGTATGGTTATGGACTCTCTTGACGACTGTCCTGAAATGCTTCAGGGGGTTTCTCCGTTGGAGAAGTTCATAAATACAAATCATGGAGGCGAAGATATGGGAATCTTCAAAAAGATTTTTGGGTCCGTGAAAAAGGAAATGGCCGGAGACGCAGCTGTTGTTTCAGTGCTTCTTCAGGCTATTTCAGCAGGAGCGAATCCAAAAATTCAGGTTCAGAAGGTACGTGATATTGTAGGCGACTCAGACACTACATTTAATGAGTACTTGACAGAACTTGAAATGGCGGGTGACGAAAAACCTGAGGTTGTAGCAAAAGCCGTTGACATTGTTGACGCTTATTACAAATCACACTTGGCAGGTGACGAACAGAAGCCTGAAGAAAAGAAGCCAGGCGACGAACAGAAGCCTGAAGAAAAGAAGTCAGGT
>ERZ808026.1-NODE-1-length-57185-cov-8.242278_pt1 | contig 57185 bp, 78 predicted proteins | sample MGYA00380182_ERZ808026 | MGnify/ENA primary metagenome ERZ808026 (study PRJEB31490, sample SAMN06133376) | cow dung metagenome | isolation source: H9 | host: cow | place: China: Chengdu | collected 2015-05 ... | reverse complement strand
CCTAAAAAAATCCCCGGGGGAAGGATTTTTGGAATCTTTTCAATTAACTAGACATGGTATTACGCATGTCTTATAGGGCTCGGATACTTTTTAGTGCTTTTCCCTCTCCTTTCAGTGCTGAAAAGCCTATAAGGCATGCGCAATATCATGTCTAAACTATTTATATTTAACAGAAAAGGGGGTCGAAAGATTGGCAAACAAGAAGAATACTCAGCAAAAGCAACCTACAAAAAAGATAAGACCTGCTACAACTCCTGAAGCTAGAGAGAATCAATTGATAGCATTGGCTGTAGATCTTGCTGAGAAACAACTAGTAGAAGGAACTGCTTCTTCTCAAGTCATTACTCACTACTTAAAGCTTGCTACACAGAAAGAAAAGCTTGAACGTGAGATATTAGAGTCTAAGAAAGAACTAATGAAAGCTCAAACAGAGAACTTACAAGCAGCTAAGAGAATCGAAGAACTATATACTAACGCGCTTAAAGCTATGCAGCACTATAGCGGGCAAGATACAGAGGAAGATGACGATGAGTACGAAGATTAGAACATATAGTGAACTAATGCAATACCAAACATTCTTAGATCGTTATCGATATTTAAAGATAGGCGGTAAAGTTGGAGAAGAAACATTTGGTATAGATCGATATTTAAACCAACAATTTTATAAGTCCAAGGAGTGGCGCAAAATAAGAGATGAAGTGATTATTAGAGATGGAGCTTGCGATTTAGGTATACCCGATAGAGAGATTTCAAGCCGAATAATAATTCACCACATGAACCCTATAACTAAGTATGATATTTTAAATAAAACGGAGTTTCTATTAAACCCCGAGTACTTGATTTGTTGCCTTAAAACTACTCATAGTGCAATACATTATGGTGACGAATCGTTGTTATTTACTGGTTTAGTAGAAAGGAGTCCTAATGACACTTGTCCGTGGAAAAGGAGGTAGATATGGATAGTATATTAGTATCGGTTAAAAAGTTACTCGGTATAGATGCCGAATACACTATATTTGACCCAGACATAATCGTTCATATAAACACTGCTTTCGCAGTTCTCAACCAATTAGGAGTTGGGCCGGAAGAAGGTTTTATGATAGAAAGCGATAGTGAAGTATGGGACAACTATATAGTTGATTACAACTTTATGATGGCTAAAACTTTTGTGTTCCTTAAAGTTAAAATAGCATTTGACCCACCTTCGAGCACTGCTTTATTGGAAAGTATGAATAGACAGCTTGATGAACTAACTTGGCGTCTTGAAGTGGAAGGCCATACTCATACTAATGTTACCCCTGAAGAAGATTCATAGCGAGGAGGTGATATTATTGAGTGATAATTTACAACACCATGGCGTCAAAGGACAAAAGTGGGGGGTAAGAAGATACCAAAATAAAGATGGCACTTTAACTAAAGCGGGAATGACTCGTTATAAAGATGAAGTTAACTCTAAAGAGCGATACATTAAAGAAGGAACAGAAATACAGAACATATCTAAAAACCAATTAAAATTGGGTAATGGTAATCACAAAGGTAACCGTCTGTATGTATCGTATACCGACTATGATAAAGACGAATATACAAGTCTTATGGGTAACTTTATGTATGGTGGAGATAGCGCTTATAAAAATACTTTTGTTGTAAAGAAAGATATGAAAGTGGCTAGTGACCAAGACGTAGTAAAAGCATTTATTGAAATAGCGAAGAGAGACCCTATCGGAACAGCCAAAGATATAGCTAATGCACATAACGAAAATGCTATGTTCTTTAAGAAATCTGAAAAAACATTAGCTAAGACAATTTCGCAGTTAAACGATGATCCTAACGACAAGAAAAACATCAAAATGGCGCAAGATTATGTAGCCAAAGCCATAATGGGTAGTAAAGCTACAACTACAAATAATTTCTATTCGTATTTGACAAAGAAAGGTTTCGATGCTATAAGTGACACTAACGATAGAAAAGGTGGAGCGCAAGACCCTCTTATAATACTAAATATGGATATAATCAAACAAACCGGGTCTGTGCATTTAACATCGAAAGACCTAGAAGCCTACTATCAATACACTATGGATGATAAGCATACAAAACGTGCTAATGACCATACTAAAATTCAAAGATAGGAGGTGATAATAGTGAACAACGAATTACAACACCATGGCGTCAAAGGACAAAAGTGGGGAGTAAGAAGATTCCAGAATTCAGATGGTAGTTTAACTAATGATGGTAAAAAACGATACTCAAGTGACGACTTTAAAGATGCTAAAAAGAAAGTAGACAAAGGTAAAGATGTTGTTGATGGAGCAGTGAAAGCTAAGAAAAAAGCGGCAGAGAAAGAACATGAGAAAAAGATAAAGAAAGATTTATCTGAGATGTCAGACCAAGAGCTTAGAGATATAGTTAATAGACTTAATATGGAAGAACGATACACTCAGGTAATGAAATCCAGAGGCGTAGAGCAAGGAAAAAGTAGAGTAGATAAAATATTAGAGTATGCTGGCACAGCGTTAACTATAGGAAGCTCCGCTTTATCTATTGCTATAGCTATAAAAGAACTAAAAGGATAATATACGAAAGGAGAATTCAAAATGGCATTATCAAATACGGCTACTCCTATTTACTATGGACAGTTTAGAGATGCAGTCATGAGGGGTGAAATTCCAGTGTGCAGAGAAATCTCTATGGAGATGAATAGGATAGATGATTTGATTGCCAATCCTGGAATATATTATGATGACCAAGCGATAAATGGTTTTATAGATTATTGCGAACAAGAATTAACGCTTACCGATGGGGGAGATTTACATTTATTAGACACATTCAAGTTGTGGGCCGAACAAATTTTCGGTTGGTACTACTTTGTAGAGAGAAGTGTATTTGAACCTAACGAGGATGGTCATGGCGGTAGGTATGTTACTAAAACTATAAAGAAAAGATTGATTAATAAACAATATTTGATAGTAGCAAGGGGAGCAGCTAAATCTATGTATAGTTCATGTATACAAAACTACTTTTTAAATGTTGATACATCAACTACGCACCAGATAACAACTGCACCAACAATGAAACAAGCGGAGGAAGTCATGTCTCCTATGAGAACTGCAATCACTAGGGCAAAAGGTCCTCTATTTCAGTTCTTAACTGAAGGGTCCCTACAAAATACGACTGGCTCCAAAGCTAATAGAACAAAATTGGCATCTACTAAGAAAGGTATAGAGAATTTCTTAACTGGTTCGCTAGTAGAAATAAGACCAATGAGTATAAACAAACTTCAAGGATTAAGAACAAAAATAGCAACTGTCGATGAATGGTTGTCTGGCGATATCAGAGAGGACGTTATAGGTGCTATTGAGCAGGGTGCATCTAAGTTAGATGACTATTTAATAGTAGCAACAAGCTCAGAAGGTACAGTCCGTAATGGCAGTGGTGACACAATCAAAATGGAATTAATGGAGATACTAAGAGGTGACTATGTTAATCCTCACGTGTCCATATGGTATTACAAATTAGATGATGTCGAAGAAGTTAATGACCCTAATGTGTGGCTTAAAGCTAATCCTAACTTAGGAAAGACTGTGACTTATGAAACTTATCAACTAGACGTTGAAAGAGCAGAGAAAGCACCTGCAGCTAGAAATGATATTTTAGCAAAACGTTTCGGTATACCGATGGAAGGTTATACTTACTTCTTTACTTATGAAGAAACTCTACCGTTGAATAGAAAAAGAGATTTCTGGAATATGCCTTGCTCGCTTGGAGCGGACTTATCTCAAGGAGATGACTTCTGTGCATTCACATTCATGTTTCCATTGAGGGATGGAAGTTTTGGTGTAAAGACTCGAAACTATATAACTGAGAGAACTCTTAGAAAACTTCCAGGGGCAATGCGTCTGAAGTATGACGAATTCATGGCCGAGGGTAGTCTTATAGTGATGAACGGTACAGTGTTAGATTTAGACGATGTCTACGAAGACCTTGATGCTCATATAGCAGAAAAAGGTTATGATGTTCGTTGTTTCGGTTACGACCCATACAATGCAAGAGCGTTTGTTGAACGCTGGGAGACCGAGAACGGACCATTTGGTATCGAGAAAGTAATACAAGGTGCTAAAACTGAATCGGTGCCTTTAGGCGAACTTAAGAAGCTAGCCGAAGATAAGGCTTTATTATTCGACGAAGAACTAATGTGTTTTACTATGGGTAACTGTATAACCCTTGAAGATACAAATGGTAATAGAAAATTACTAAAGAAAAGATATGATCAAAAGATCGACGCCGTGGCAGCCATGATGGATGCTTATGTGGCATATAAATTAAACAAAGATGCTTTCGAATAGGAGGAAAATTCAAAATGGCGTTAACTGATAGATTACAGCATGCTTGGAACGCTTTCCTGAATAAAGATCCGACTAAGTCTTATTATGGATATGGGTCTGCTAGCTACTATAAGCCAGACAGGATGCGTCCAACTATGGGTAATGAACGTTCCATGGTCGTGTCGGTGTATAATCGTATAGCAATGGATGTGGCATCTATAGATATTTTTCACGCTAGACTCGACGAAGACGGACGTTTCACCGAACAGATTGCATCTGGACTTAACGAATGTCTTACACTAAGCGCTAATATGGACCAAACTGGTAAGGCGTTTTTACAAGATGTTGTTATGTCTATGATGGATGAAGGTTGTGTGGCTATTGTTCCTGTTGAGACTACAACTAATCCGACTGTTACAGGCTCATTCGATATTTCGAGTTTGAGAACAGGTAGAATAAAAGAGTGGTATCCCGCTCACGTTAAAATAGAGTTGTATAATGAGAAAACAGGAAGAAAGGAGGACGTTACATTACCTAAAAAGATGGTGGCTATTATTGAAAATCCTTTATACGCAGTTATGAACGAACCCAACTCAACTCTAAAACGTCTAATCTACAAGTTAAACTTACTGGATGTTATAGATGAACAAAGTGGTTCAGGTAAATTGGATTTAATTATACAACTACCTTATGTTATAAAAACTCCGGCTAGAAAGGAACAAGCGGAGCAACGTCGTAAAGACATCGAAATGCAATTAGCGGGTTCTAAGTATGGTATCGCATATACTGATGGTACAGAAAAGATAACTCAATTAAATAGACCAGTTGAAAATAATCTTATGAAGCAGATAGAGTATCTTACTAACATGCTATACGGTCAACTAGGTCTTACACCTGAGATATTAAATGGGTCTGCAGATGAAAAAGCGATGCTTAATTACTATAACAGAACTGTAGAACCTATAATTTCCGCTATAGTTGATGAAATGAAGCGTAAGTTTCTTACTAAGACTGCGAGAACACAAGGTCAATCCATAGTTTACTTTAGAAACCCATTCAAGTTAGTACCTGTTGCTGAACTTGCTGAGATTTCCGATAAGTTAACTAGAAATGAAATAGCATCATCTAATGAAATAAGACAAATCATTGGATGGAAACCTTCCGATGAACCAGGGGCTGACGAGTTACGTAATAAGAACCTTAACCAAAGTGCAGAGGAACTTAAAGCGCCTGAGAAAATTCAAAATGAAGTAGATAATGAAGAAAAGGAGGATGAAAATGAGTAACTATCACTTTAGTGGATGGGCGACTAAGAATGATCTTAAATGCTCAGATGGTAGAACTATAAGAAAAAATGCATTTAAAGATAACGACGGTCAAACAGTACCTTTAGTTTGGAACCATCAACATAACGATCCTCTTAACGTACTTGGTCATGCACTATTAGAGAATAGAGAAGAAGGGGTATATGCTTACTGCACATTCAATGATACACCAGCAGGATTAAACGCTAAGATGCTAGTTGAGCATGGAGATGTATCCGCTTTATCTATCTACGCTAATCGATTACAACAAAACCAAGGTAACGTCACTCATGGCGTAATAAGAGAAGTAAGCTTAGTATTAGCAGGAGCTAATCCTGGAGCATTCATAGATTCTATAATTAGACATGGTGAAACTAGTGACGAAGAAGCAGTAATATACACTGGTGAAAACATCGCTATATCTCACGCTGATGAAGAGGAGGAAAAAATGGAAAACGAAAACAAAAATGAAAAGACAGTAAAAGACGTTGTTGACTCTATGACTGAAGAACAACGTAACGTAATGTACGCTCTAATCGGGCAAGCTTTAGAAGATGCAATGCAACACGGCGATGAAGCTGAAGAAGTAGAAAATAATAATGAAGAAGGAGAAGATAACGAGATGAAACACAATGTATTCGATAATCAAAATGAAAACCAAAACGCTTTATCACATGCTGATATGGAACAAATATTAAAAGATGCTAAAAGACTTGGTTCATTAAAAGAAGCAGTGTTACAACATGCAGACAGCTTTGGTATAGTTAAAGGTAAAGGAGAAATGGGTGCTGGTATAGAAGACTTATTCCCTGACTACAAAAATATGAACAATGTACCTGATTTCATAAAGAGAGATACAGGATGGGTTGCTCAAGTTATGGGAGCTGTACATCATACTCCATTCTCTAGAATAAAATCTATACATGCTGATATAAGAGAAGACGCAGCTAGAGCTCTAGGTTACATGAAAGGTAACTTAAAGAAAGAAGAAGTATTCTCACTATTAAAGAGAACAACAGATCCTCAAACTATATATAAAAAGCAAAAATTACACAGAGATGACGTTATAGATATAACTGACTTTGACGTAGTTGCTTGGTTAAAAGCTGAAATGAGAATGATGTTAGAAGAGGAAATAGCTAGAGCAATATTAATAGGTGATGGAAGATTAGCTGATGATGACGATAAGATAGACCAAAACCATATAAGATCTATCTACAAAGATAACGATTTATACTCTATACACAAAGTTATGGAGAATATAGCTGATGCTGACGAAAGAGCTAAAGCATTCATAAAACAAGCAGTTAGAGCTAGAAAAGAATACAAAGGATCTGGAGAACCAACTTTATTCTGTTCAGAAGATGTATTAACAGATTGTCTATTATTAGAAGACAATAACGGAAGAGTATTATATGAATCTGAACAAGCATTAGCAAGAGCTTTAAGAGTTAAGAACATAATAACTGTTCCTGTAATGGAAGGATGTCAAAGAGAAGTATCTGGAGTTAAGAGAGATTTATTAGCTATAATAGTTAACTTAAAAGACTATAACGTTGGTGCAGATAAAGGTGGAGCAGTTTCTATGTTCGAAGATTTCGATATAGACTACAATGCACAAAAATACTTAATCGAAACTAGATGCTCAGGAGCATTAGTTAAACCTTTCTCTGCTATAGTTATAGAAATGAAGCAAGCATTATAAGATAATTCAAAATGGCAAAGTTTTGTGGAATAATCGGTTATGAGATAACGAGAGAAACTGAGCCTGGAATTTATGAAGAGACTATAGTTGAGCAACAATATTATGGTGACGTCATCAAGAACAATAGACGTATTCAAGATCCAGGTAAAGTTAATTTCGATGTAACAATATCTAATCAGTTCAGCATCATAGCCGACCCATTTGCCAATCATAATTTCCATTCGATGAGATACATTGAATTCATGGGTGTTAAATGGAAGATAACTGAAGTAGAAGTGCAATTTCCTAGATTAATTTTAAGTGTTGGGGGTATTTACAATGGATAATAGATTAGAGCTCCAAGCTAAATTAGAAACAATTATAGGGAATAAAAATGTATATTTCCAACCCCCAGCATCGATAAAATTATCATACCCATGTGTCATATACAGTATTGGTAGTGGCGACGCAAAGCATGCTGATAACAAGGTTTATAGATATACTCATAACTATGAGATAATATTTATTTATAAAAAACCAACGTTATCTATAATAGAACAAATGATGGAAGAGTTTCAAATGTGTAAATTAACGAGAGCGTATAGTAGCGACAGTCTCAACCACTATGCGTTTACTCTATACTACTAAAAATAAGGAGGATTCAATAAATGGCAAAGCTAGTATGGGACAAAACTGGTGAACGTTTCTATGAAACGGGTGTACAAAAAGGAGTATTATTCTTACAAGATGAATCAGGAGCATACACTAAAGGTGTAGCATGGAATGGATTAACTGCTGTAACAGAAAGTCCATCTGGTGCTGAAGCTACAGCATTATTCGCAGACGATACAAAATATTTAGAGTTAAGAGCAGCTGAAGACTTTGGGGCTACATTAGAAGCTTACACTTACCCTGAAGAATTCGAAGCTTGTGACGGTTCTGCTGAGTTAGCTGATGGAGTCAAAATAGGACAACAAGACAGAATACCTTTCGGATTATGCTACAGAACTGTATTAGGAAACGACGTTAAACAAAACACTTATGGATACAAAATCCACTTAATATATGGAGCTACAGCTTCTCCTTCTGAGAAAGCTTACTCTACAATAAACGATAGCCCTGAAGCTGTTACATTCAGCTGGGAATTAACTACAACTCCTATAGAAGTTGAAGGTTTCAAACCAACTGCAACTGTTGTAATCGATTCTACTAAGGTGACTAAAGAGTTCTTATTAGCATTAGAAGCTAAATTATACGGATCTGAAGAATCAGAACCACAATTACCTACACCTAATGAAATAAAACAAATGGCAGCACAATACAAATAATATTTACGCCCCACGTATTTTTTACATGGGGCTTTTAAAATTTAAAAATATTAAAAATGTAAAGGAGATAAAATTATGTTAAAAAAATCTATAAAATATACAGACTATAATGGTGTTGAAAGAGTTGAAGATTTTTACTTTAACCTATCTAAAGCAGAAGTAGCAGAAATGGAATTATCAGTTGATGGCGGAATGTCTGCAATGTTAGAAAGAATAGTAGAATCTAAAAACAACAAAGAAATAGTTGGTATGTTTAAAGAGATAATACTAAAGGCGTACGGAGAAAAATCAGAAGACGGAAAAAGATTTATAAAGAATAAAGAACTAGCTGAAGGTTTTGCACAAACAGAAGCGTTTAGTGAATTATTTGTTGAACTTGCTCTTGACGAAAACAAAGCAGCCGAATTTGTTAAAGGTATTTTACCGGGCGAATTAAGATAATCGGAAGTGTGGGATATGTTGAAGATAACGATACCTGCTCGTGAATTCTATAACGAAGAAACAGAAGAATTCATGTATTATACGAAAGAAGAACTTCAACTAGAACATTCTTTGGAGTCAGTTTCAAAATGGGAATCAAAATGGAATAAACCATTCCTTAGTTCATCCGATAAATCTGTTGACGAAATAATAGATTATATTAGATGTATGACGATTACCGAAGTTGATGACCCTGAAGTATACGAACGATTAACCGAGCACAACATAAGGGCTATAAATTCTTATATAGATGCTCCCATGACTGCAACAACGTTTAATGAACCCAATAATAGAGGAAGTAGAGAAATAATAACATCCGAAATAATTTATTATTGGATGATAACTTTTAACATTCCGTTTGAGTGTCAGAGATGGCACTTAAACAGATTGTTAGCGTTAATCAAAGTATGCAATATTAAGAATAATCCCCCTAAGAAAATGAGTGCCCAGGAAATAATGGCAAGAAACAAAGCTCTGAACGCCAAACGTAAGCAAAACTTGAACACTAGAGGATAGTAATACGTCTAATTTAAAAAGGCGGTGAGTATAGGTTGATTAAAATCACAAGTGAAGGCGATTTTTCAAGAACTTTTAAATTTCTAGAAAAGATGCAAAAGCTTAATATAAGACAAATTTTAGAAAAACATGCTAGAGCCGGAGTAGTAGCTTTAGCGAACGCTACACCTGTAGATAGCGGTCTCACTGCAAGTTCTTGGACTTATGAAATCAGTGTTTCGGGTGAAACTGCTACTATAAATTGGGTTAATACTAATGTTAATAAAGGCGTTAACATAGCTATTATATTACAGTACGGACACGGAACTGGCACTGGAGGATATGTACAAGGTAGAGATTATATTAATCCAGCCATGAGACCTATTTTTGACAGGATAGCGGAAGAAGCATGGATGGAGGTGGTTAACGCATGAGTTCGATTGACAATAGAATCGTCAACATGCAGTTTAACAACAGAGGTTTCGAGAGTGGAGTATCCACTACTTTAAACAGTTTGAAGAAGTTAAATGAAAGCCTCAAAATGAAAGACGCATCGAAAGGTTTAGTCGATGTTAGTAGTAGTTTAAATAAAGTGAATAACAGCGGATTATCTGGGTTAAGTAGAGGAATAGACGCAGTAACTTCTAGGTTCTCTACATTAGGTATAGTCGCTACTACCGCGTTAATGAATATTACCAATAAAGCGGTAAATGCTGGTACGGCGCTTGCTAAGTCGTTAACTATAGAACCGGTTATGACTGGTTTCAGCGAATATGAAACTAAGATGGGCGCTATACAAACTATATTAACTAATACCGCACATGAAGGAAAGACTTTAACTGACGTAACTGCAGTATTAGATGAATTGAACAAATATTCAGACCAAACAATATACAACTTTGCGGAGATGACTAGAAACATTGGTACATTTACTGCCGCTGGTGTCGGACTAGATACTTCTGCAGCGGCAATTAAAGGTATCGCCAACTTAGCAGCGGCATCAGGATCAACATCACAACAAGCATCTACTGCAATGTATCAATTATCTCAAGCATTAGCTGCTGGTAAAGTAAGTCTTATGGACTGGAACTCAGTTGTAACTGCTGGTATGGGTGGTAAGTTATTCCAAGACTCATTGATAAGAACTTCTGAAGTTCTAGGTACAAATGCAGAAGATATGATAAAGAAATACGGAAGTTTCAGAGAATCTTTAACTAAAGGCGAATGGTTAACTTCGGAAGTATTAACTGAAACACTTAAGCAATTATCTGGAGCTTACACGGAAGCGGATTTAATAGCTCAAGGTTTTTCGGAATCGCAAGCTAAAGAAATCGTGAGACTTGCTGAAACTGCTACCGCAGCGGCAACAGAAGTAAAAACGGTAACTCAATTAGTAGATACAATGAAAGAAAGCGTACAATCTGGTTGGGCGCAATCTTGGGAATATATAATAGGTGATAAAGAACAAGCGACTAAGACTCTTACTGCAGTTAAAGATGCTTTCGAGTCAATGATACAACCTTCAACGGATGCTAGAAATGACATGCTTAAATTCTGGAATGCAGCTGGAGGAAGAGATGACATTATAAAAGGATTTTCGAATATATTCCAAAGTATAGGTAAAGGGTTCAAGTCGATAGGAGATGCTTGGAAAGAAGTATTCCCGGCGTTAGAAGGTAAAGATTTAACTAGAATCTCAGCTAAATTCGCAGATTTCTCTAAGAAATTAGTAATGAATGACGAAGTCGCTAAAAAGATTAAAGATACATTCCAAGGAGTATTCTCTGTATTCAAAATAGTCGGGGATGCGTTTAAATCTGTAATCAGTATATTTAGTTCGGGGATAGGTATATTCGGTAAATTAGGTGATTTAGCTTTAAATGTAACATCTTCTATAGGTAAATTCTTTAGTGGTATGTATGAAAGCTTACACGCGAGTAGAATATTCGAAAACGCAGCCAATACTATAAAATCTGGTATAAATTCGGTTCAAAGATTCTTCGCTTCTTGTGGCGAAACCTTAAGTTCATTCTTCTCATCTTTAAGTAAGTTAGATTTCAAACCAATAATAGATATGCTTACAGAGATAGGTAGCGGTCTAGGAGAAGGTTTAGCGGACGTGTTCGAAGGAATAGGTAAATCTATAGGTAACTTAGACCTTAATAAGCTATTAGTAATGCTTACTGCGTTTGCTGGTAAAGATATATTTAAAGACATTAAAAAAAGTATAACTGGGTTTAAAGATTCTATTAACTCGTTTGGCGATATAGGTAGCGGTATATCTGGCATACTAAGTTCTGTTAGAACAGCGTTAGAAGCATATCAAACAAATCTTAATTCTGGAACATTAACTAAAATAGCATTGGCCATAGGAATATTAGCCGCTTCGTTATTAATACTAGCGTCTATCAAACCAGCACAGATGGAAAACGCACTTGTAGCGATGACTACAATGTTAATAGAATTAGTTTTAGCACTTGCTGTGTTATTCAAAGTTATGGGACCTATGAAGTTCATGCAATTAAATGGATTAGCAACAGCTTTAATTGGGATAGGTGTAGCAATAGGGCTTCTTGCAGCAGCCATGAAACTTCTTTCTGGTATGTCATGGGATGGAATAGCTAAAGGGCTAGTCGGTATAGGTGGCGCAATGCTTATATTAGCTGCGGCTTCGCATCTAATGAATGCCAGTACAAAAGGAATGATTGGTACAGCGGCAGCAATGGTCGTTCTTGCGGCTGCGCTTATTGTTATGGCTCAAGCAGTAAAAATGTTTGGTCAACTTAAATGTGAAGAACTAATTCAAGGACTTCTTGGTGTCGGAGCTGTGTTAGCAGAGCTTGGTTTATTCATGAAACTCACTTCTGCTAATAAAATGGGGCTAGCTAATAGCGCTGGTATATTACTATTAGCAGCATCAATGCTTGTATTTCAAAATGCAATAGCTAAGTTCGGAGAAATGGATATACCATCGTTAGTTAAAGGTTTAGCGAGCGTCGGAGCTTTATTATTAGAACTTTCAGTATTCACTAAGCTTGCGAGTGGAGGAACAGGAATGCTTACGACATCCGCCGCAATGGTTGTAATGGCCGGAGCTATAAATCTTATGGTCCCTGCGGTTAGAGGTCTTGGTAATCTATCTTGGGAAGAAATAGCAAGAGGACTTACTTCATTAGCCGGCGCGTTAACTATTCTTGGTGTAGCATCTGCGGTTATATCTGGAGCCAAATTAGCATCAGTTGGAGCGGGTCTAGCGGTGATGTCAGCGGCAATGTTAGTTCTTGGTTCGGCTCTTAAATCATTAGGCGGAATGAGTTGGGAAGAAATAGCTAAAAGTTTAGTTACTTTAGCTGGAGCCTTAGTTATATTTGCAGCAGCTATGGCCGCAATGACTGGAGGTTTAGCAGGAGCAGCAGCAATATTAGTTATGTCAGCAGCATTAGCAGTTCTTACTCCACAATTAATAGCGATGGCTAATTTAAGTTGGGGACAAATCGCAGCAGGATTAGCAATGTTGGCTGGTACATTTGTTGTATTTGGCGTAGCCGGTTTAGCATTAGGACCTGTTACTCCAGTATTGATCGGATTAGCAGCAGCGGTAGCATTGTTAGGCGTTGGCTGTGCGGCAGCTGGAGCTGGTGTAGCATTATTCGCTACTGGTATGGCAGCATTAGCCGGAGTAGGTGCGGCTGGAGGATATGCGATAGCAGAAGTCCTTAGACAGTTAATCAGCTTGCTTCCTAAATTCGCGTCAGCATGTGGTAAAGCATTAGTTGAATTCGCTAAGGCTATAGGAGAAGGTATGCCTGCATTAGCAAAAGCGTTCGGACAAATGATAGTAGGATTATGCGATGCTATAGCAGAGTCGGTTCCTGCAATAATCGAAGCCGGTTTAGCATTATTAGAAGGACTTTGTCAGGTTTTATTAGAAGGAGGTCCTAGACTTATAGATGTAGCGGTTCAAATGGTTATAGCTTTAGTCGAAGGTTTAGCGTCTAATGCTGGTAAATTAGTTGATGCCGCTGTGGATTTAATAGTTAACGTATTAAATGCGTTAGAAGCAAAAGTTGAAGAGTTAATTCAAGCAGGTATAGATTTAGGTATAGCTATAATTGAAGGTTTGGCCGACGGTATAAGTAACAATCAACAAAGAGTTGAAGATGCTATGGAGAAACTAGGGCAAGCTTTAATAGATGCATTCAAATCTTTACTTGGTATTCATTCTCCTTCTACTGTATTTAATCAAGCAGGGGTTGATACTATACAAGGATTAATAGATGGTGTCACTTCTAAAGTTAACGAAGTAGTTAATAAGATAAAAACATTAGCTACAGATATGATTAATGCTATAAAATCCAAATTTGGTGAATTCTTATCTGCTGGTAAAGAAACTATAACCAATATAGTTAGTGGTATATCTAGTAAAGCGTCAGAAGTTAAGACTAAAATTCAAAATGCAATAACTCAAGCAGTATCAACAGCGAAAACAAAAGCGGGTGAATTCTTATCTGCAGGTACTCAAATAATAAGCAAATTAGTATCTGGTATATCTTCTAAAGCTTCTGAGATATCATCTAAAATTAAAACAGCTATAACTAACGCTAAAAGCTCAGCATCAGGTATGGCATCATCTTTCAGATCAATAGGTACTAATATAATTAATGCGCTAGGTAGTGGTATCTCATCTATGGCGAGCAGTATTGCGTCTAAAGCACGTTCTGTTGTACAAGGAGCAGTTAAGGCGGCTAAGAACGCATTAGGAATCCATTCGCCTTCGAGAGTATTCATGGAAATAGGTGATTATACAGTTCAAGGTTTAGCTAAAGGATTAGATGATAATGCCGATAAAGTATACGACCCGGCTACAAGGTTAGCTAGAAGAGCTATAGACGGAGTATCTAATACGATATCCGCTATATCGAATGCTCTTAATGGCGAAATAGATACTAGTTTAGTTATAACACCTGTTATGGATTTATCGAATGTTAATAACGGCGTGAAAACTATAAGAGATATGATGGCTGAGAATAATCAATTCTCAATGAATGCTGATGTTAGTGGCGCTATATCTAATAGTATAGGAAATATTCAAAATGGAAACAGTAACGAACAACTCCTACAAGCAATAAAAGATTTAAAATCTAGTATGACTAATAAAGGAACGACATACAATATTAACGGTATAACATATGATGACGGTAGCAACGTTACAGGAGCTGTCGAGACACTTATTAGAGCTGCTAGAATTGAAAGGAGGATATAATGGCTGACCAATATTATATTGTAAAAAAAGGCGATACCCTTAGTGGTATTGCCAAAACTCATAATACTACCGTTAGTTATTTAGCCAAACTAAATAATATACAAAATGTTAATCTTATATATGTAGGTCAAAAGATATTAATAACTAGTACGTCACAAAATAACGTAAATACCAAAACGGCTACATCTCAGCCTATAATAGAATCATTCGGTTTACAATCGAATACCGATCGTACAGTATTTGCGACTTGGGTATGGACTAAAGAAAATACAGACCATTATAAAACTATATGGTACTATGATACCGGAAACGGTGTATGGTTTATAGGTAATGAAACAACTACGACAAACAAACAAAGCGTGTATACAGCTCCTGAAAATGCATATAGAGTTCGTTTTAGAGTTCAGCCTATATCTGAAACTAGAACCGTAAATAATAAGGAAACTAGTTACTGGACGGCTAAGTGGTCGACAGATAAAGATTACGCATTTACTGATAATAGACCTACTGCTCCTGGCATACCAAAAATAGAGATAAAGCAATATAACGTCATAGTTAGTCTTGACAATATTAAGTCTGACGCTTCACATGTAGAGTTTCAACTTTTAAAAACGTCGTCTAATGAATATGCCGAAGCTTTTAGTGTATTTAGAACTGCATCTGCTACTATTTATAATGGAACGGCATCGTATACTACATCCATTTCTGCTGGATGTGAGTATAAGGTTAGAGCGAGAACGTTTAGAACTGTAGGTGGCACTGTATATTCAGATTGGTCTGACTATTCGGATCCTGTAGGTACTATACCAGCAGGTGCTAGGGGACCTATTAAAGCCGTAGCATCTTCCGCTACATCGGTACATCTTACTTGGGATGCAATAACTACGGCTAAAACATACGACGTAGAATATGCAACTAAAAAAGAGTATCTTGAAAGTTCTAATGCTTCAACTAGAATTTCGAGTATAGAAGCGACGCATTACGAGTTAACTGGATTACAATCCGGTAATACTTATTTCTTTAGAATGAGAGGGGTCAACGATGAGGGTTCTTCTCAATGGTCTGGAATAAGTAGCGTTGTTCTAGGATCAGTTCCGTCTGCACCTACTACTTGGTCGTCAACTACAACTATTGTGTCTGGCGAAGAAGTTAAACTATATTGGATCCATAATTCAGAAGATGGATCTAAACAAACAAAATCAGAACTTTCTATAATTATAGGGGACGATACCATAGTAGAAGAAATAGCCAATCCAGTTACAGAAGGTGACGAAAATACTACGAACGTATATGTTATAGATACTAGCTCATATTCAGAAGGAACTAGAATATATTGGAAAGTAAGGACCGCAGGCGTTACATCCGAATACGGTGATTGGTCTGTAGAAAGAGAAGTAACGGTTTATGCCCCAGCGGTTCTAAGTTTACAAGTGTTGGATTCTGTTGGTAACGATTTATATGTTCTTAATTCGTTCCCATTCCATGTAATCGCAGAAGGCGGACCAACATCGCAATATGCTTTAGGGTATCATGTATCTATCGTGGCTAATGATACGCATATAACTACCGATGAATTAGGTAGAGAAATATTGATTTATAAAGGTCAAGAAATATATTCTAAGTATTACGATACGACTGGAATATTAGCTATAACATTGAATGCCGGTGATGTGAATCTAGACAACAATATAGATTATACGTTAAACTGTACTGTATCTATGAATACGGGACTTACTGCCGATAATTTCAGAGACTTTAGTGTTTCATGGGAAGATCAGACATTCGAAGTTAATGCCGAGATAGGGATAGATAGAAATACGGTAATTGCGGGTATAAAACCTTACTGCGGTTATAAGGATATGGAATACTACGAAGTGGAATATATGCCTGATAAAGAATTATTTATAAAAACAAAGAAAATAATAAATAAACTTGAAGGCGAAACGATAGGTAACCTTACGATAACGGGAGATATAGTATATCGTGGTCAAAATGAAAAAGGCGATAACGTGTTATTCTGTGTTGGTCTATCTGATAAAATAACTCTTATACCTAATATGACCTTAGCGGTATATAGAAGAGAATACGACGGCGGGTTTACACTAATACAAGACAACATTCCAAATGAAGGAGTTAGATTTATAACCGATCCTCATCCAGCGTTGGATTATGCACGTTACCGTATAGTAGCGACTAATAACTCTACAGGAGCTGTTAGTTTTGATGATATACCAGGTGTTCCGGTAAACGAAAAAGCCATAATTATACAATGGGATGAAGACTGGAGCGATTTTAATGTTAATGACGAAGTTGAAATGGCAGATAGACCATGGGTTGGATCGTTATTACGATTACCATATAACATCGAAATAAGTAATAAAGCGTCTAACGATGTATCATTCGTAAAATATATAGGTAGACAACATCCAGTTAGTTATTACGGTACACAAAAAGGTACGACTTCTACTTGGAAAGTCGAAATACCAAAAAATGATGCAGAAACGCTATATACAATAAGACGACTATCTTCGTATATGGGAGACGTGTATGTTCGCGAACCTTCGGGAATAGGGTATTGGGCTAGTGTTGATGTGTCGTATAATACTAAATATAGAGAGATGACTATACCGGTAACGTTCGAAATAACTAGAGTGGAAGGCGGTGTATAAAATGATAGATTGGACGGCAAGTATGCAGCAAACATTCGAATATTATTTAGTCGATCCTGGTACATGGCACGATATCAAGAAGATAGACACCATTATAAGCACTACTATAAATCGTGATATAGAGGCTGAGACTTTAGGTTCCGCCGCTATCAACATGACTGAATCATTAGGAGAATGTTATATACGTGTATATATGATCGTAATTCAAAATGGAGTTAAGGAAAAAATACCATTAGGAACATATCTTATACAAACACCGTCTTTTAGCTTTGATGGTAAAACTAAAAATATAACTATGGATGCTTATACTCCATTATTAGAACTTAAAGAAAACTTACCGCCTCTTGGTTATTCGATACTAAAAGATGAATATATAATGGAAAGAGCATATCAAATAGTTCGTGAACAAGTACGTGCTCCGGTTGTAAAAACTGAAAACTCGACGACGTTAGCGTTCGACTTTATTGCTAATTCCGAAGATACTTGGATATCGTTTATATATGATTTAATAGCGAACGCTAAATATAAACTAGATCTAGACGAACTAGGTAGAATTATATTTATGCCGGACCAGGATACAGCATCACTTCAACCAGTATGGACTTACAACGACAATAACAGTTCGATTTTATATCCTTCAATCGATATAAACAGAGATTTATACGGGATACCGAATGTTGTAGAAGTTGTATATTCGAATGGTTCGACTTGTTTCTTCGCTACTGCTGAAAATAATGATGTTAATAGTCCGACATCTATATATAGCCGTGGAAGACGTATAACTACTCGTATATCGAAGCCTGATCTAGTTGGTACACCTACACAAGAAATGGTTCAAGAATATGCTAATCGTACACTTCGCGAATTATCAGCTTTAGAATACACCATAACATATACACATGGGTATTGTCCGGTAAGAGTTGGTGATTGTGTACGTCTTGATTATAGGAAAGCAGGACTTGCAAATGTAAAAGCGAAAGTTATAAGCCAATCTATAAAGTGTGAACCGGGTTGTCCTGTTACAGAAAAAGCCGTATTTACTAATAATTTATGGGGGGATTTCAAATGAGTCTATCGCAAGATATCATAACCGCTTTCGCTAAGATAACTAACGATAATAAAAAAGATAATAAAGAAACAGTATTGTACGGTACAACAGTAATTCAAAATGGATCCAGATATGTACGAATTGATGGGTCTAACGAATTAACTCCAGTTCAATCGACTGCGATAATACGTTCTGGGGCTAGAGTGACTATAATGTTAAAAGATCATCAAGCTGTCGTAACCGGTAACTTAACGGATCCCTCTGCTAGTTCGGAAGATTTGGGAAACGTTAACGATAAAGTTAATAAGACAGAATTCGAATTGGTTATAAATGAATTATTATTAACCATAGAAGATTTAAATAATAGTATACAAGAATTAACAGAAAGAGTAGAAAAACTAGAAAATCCTAAGGAATAAGATTGAGAGGTGAAAAACGCGTGGCGATTTATGCTGATAGAAAATTAAGAGTTAGTGATACTAAAATGATCATGGATAAAGATGTTATATTATATAGAGGTAATAGAAATATTTATATATTCTTTTCCATGGAAAACTTGGATTTTGGTTTTAGGAACCTAACGACTGGTTATGAAACATTTTATCCATCTCATGCTTTTATAACAATTTTAACGCCGTTATTTAACGAAATAGCCATACCAAAAACACCCATCGAAAATGACAGAATACAATTATGTATTAATGAACGTATGATAGACGAATTAACAGAAGTTGGAGATTATACGATAGTTATAGATTTATATGACGAATACGAAGACTCTCTACTAACTTTACCTCCAATAGAAAATCAATTGAAAGTAAGAGATAGAATAACATCATTAAATAAGGATTATTAAAATATAGGGCTCATCATATGATGGGTCCAATTTTCATATAAGAGAGGTGAAAACATTGAAAGACTTATTCAGCAATGTTAAGTTTAGAAATCCGTATTTCTGGCTATCAGTTTTCGCATTGATATTCTCGGCGTCTGGAGTAGATTTCAATCAGTTAACTTCATGGACGTTATTGGGTGAGGCATTAATAGGTATATTAAGTAACCCGGTGGCGATAGTATCTATAATAACTGCATTTCTTGGTATATGGAACGATAACTCAACACAAGGATTAGACAAAATTAAAAATAAAAAGTAGGTGATAAACATTGGGTATTATAGAATTGGCTAGTATAGTATCAGCATGTCTTGTTGTTATTGGCACATGTTGGAAAACGTTTAATACCTGTCATCAAATGTTAAACAAGATCCAAGAATTCGAAGAAATACAAAAACGAAACGAAATTCATATAATGAAATTAGGTTTATTTAACGATGGATTACCTTTAGTCGATAGAATCCAATGTGGAAAACGATATATCGAATTAGGAGGAAATGGGACCGGTAAAATACAGTATGACTTATTAGTAAAAGAAATGGAACGCGAAATAAATCAACATCATAATTAGTAATAAATAATAAGAAAGAGGTGAAGTAATTGGCAATTTATACCGAACGAATTATCAGGGTTAATAATAACCAAGCGTCGATGGATAAAGATATTTACATTTACAGAGGTAATAGAAACATAGAGATACAATTCACAATAGTAGATCATCAATTTAAATTTAAAGACATAAATCTTGTAGAACAAATATCTCCTTCACATGCATATGTTACGCTATTGACACCTCAAATGTTACAAATAGGTACAGGGAAAGCTGAAGTTTTAAACGGTGTTATAAAGTTAGTTATAAATTCGGCGATGATAGACGAAAAAACAGAGTGTGGGGACTACACTATAGTTGTAGATTTATATGATGAAGCAAGTGATGCCCTTATAACTATTCCTCCTATAGAAAATCAACTTCATGTATTGGATAGGATGACTGAGATAGACGATGTTCCGGACGAATTACGTTTTATATTCGACGAACAAACAGGAAATTTAGAAGTAGTAAATATAGATGTTACTTATGATGAAACAAGCGGTGAAATACAAACGATAGAACGTATACCATTAAAGGATAAAACTGCTAGAAGACTTATAGAAAATATAGAAGCAGATAATGACGAACAACAAGAAATGTTAAATTCGTTAAGCTCTGATATGCAAAATGTAAAAATTGATGTAGCGGCAATAAAACCTATAATACCTATATTACAAGATAATGGGTACTCTCAAATAAAAGTAGGTATGAGCCAAGAAGAAATTCAAAATGAATTAAATAAATCGGGTATAATATTATTTAGAGAAGGCGAATATAATTTAACTGATTCATTAGTTATATCTGATAGTACGACGATAATAGCTGATAAAAATGTTCAATTAAATGGTCCAGAAGAAGGTTGCGCATTGACATTGAATAATGTTTCAGACGTTAATATATATGGTCCATTATTATTAAATCGTTGCTATGTAACGATAAGTGATTCTAAGGATATTCATATAGGAAAAATATGTATCGCATCTTCCGAGATCGGATTAAACATAGTTGGTGGTGATAACGTAATTATCGATAACGTTATAACACAGGAATGTTCTATGTATGGTTGTAGTATAAGCAATCATGACGCATTTATGAACGTTGAGATTAGAAATCATGTTGATATACAATCGAACAGTGCACTGCTAGTGGATGTCAATACGGAAAATATAGACGGTAAAATTCATATCATAAATCCATTGTATGAGGTTTCAGAAGAGTTATCTCACGCTCTATTAATAAATGCTTGTAATGGAGGACCAAACGTTATAATAGATAATCCAACATTTGAAGTAAATAACGATAAAGAAAAACTTATAATGTTGTCCGATGAAAATTCTAATTTAGGAAATATTTTTATAAACAACCCAATAATAAACGGTAGTGGAAATATTAATTCTTACATTTGCATAGATGGTGTAGGTGACGATAATAATATAGTATTGACGATCAATAATCTTATCGGCGACATAAACGGCGATATTATAGTTCGTGAAGATGTACGCTCAACATATATTCTTAATGTAGGCGCAGAAGCTAATAGTAATATCGATCTTAGCGGTTTACCTAAAGGATTTGAATGTGAGTTTATTAATAAATCCCCTGTATATTTTATAAGCATACAAGCCGTAAGTATAGATAATAACCTTAACGTACTGCAACTTAGAAATAACGAATACGTTAAGATGAAGCATATCGGCGAAAACAAATGGGTTATCATGGATGAAAATTTCAGAAATAAAGTTACGAGTATAGAACCAGTTGACTATAAACTAAACATACCTAATGTTAGATATTTGATGGCTCATGTTACTTCAGCTGCTGAATTAGTACTTCCAGAAATGGATGCTCCATTTGCAGAAATACACCTATTTGTTACGGTATCGTCTGATGCTGAAATAACATATCCAGAAGGTATAAAATGGACTAGCGAAGAACCAGATCTTGATTCGGAAGGAGTACATGAATTTATATTAACAAAAATATATGACAAATGGTTGATAGGATGTGTATCTTATGTCTAAAAAACTATTAATGGTTAGAAGTGATGATACCGATCTAGTATATAAAGAGTTTACGTCTGGTTCAAGTCACGGACAGATCGTAATAACTGGTTTCGACGAGTTAGGCATAGAAGGCGAATACGGCTACCTTAAAGAATTAAAAGGTGATGTTAACTACGACGCACTGTATCCTCAGACATGGGAAAGAGAATTCAAAATAGCCGAATATGATGAAGAAACAGGTAAGTTCGTATATACTATATATAGCAATCCTTATGGCGAAAGCGCTAGAACATCCGAGGTTAAATTTAGTATGGATAAACTATTAGGTAAGGTCGTATGTAACGGAGTAACATACCAAGACCGTCTATACTGGGATGATGCTAGACAAGAATATATGATAGAGGCTAACACACGTTATGAAAGAGCTACGGACTTTACAAAGTTCTGGTTCTATAATGGTGCTACGGATGGTTCACATGCAGAATTAGGATATAGATTAGACACGACAATCGATTGTATCGGCTATGATTTTAATAGCAGTAGAACCGATATAAAAATAAACAGACGTACTCTAATATGGGCAAATTCGCAAAGTGAAAGTTATAGTGTACAAGGTATATTACCATGGAGTGACGCAAATAGCGAAACTATAATTGTAGTAACAGCAACTGGTTCGCCTCATTGGAATGGAATGACCGACGAACAAAAATCAACGTTTGTAAAAAATCTTAAACTTCGTATGTTATACCCTATAGAAACCGAAATAATACCTACAGGTATAAAAAAGAAAATCAAAATACCTATATTTGGTAATGGTACTCAATTCATTCAAAAACATGATGACGGATTATATTATAAAAACGAGATACAAGGTTACCAAACAAGTTACGGAGATATGACCATAGAAGTTCCTTGCTATAGAGCAATCAAATATATCGAATGTTCAGGTAGCCCTGCAACTATTCCGGTAGATATTCAAATGGAAGGTTATAAACGTGCATCCGAGCCGGCATATGTATTGTCGTTTACTGGTAATAGTGACTTATCAACTAGAAATGAAGTTAAATATTTACACTATGAAGAAGATGGCATGTATATATACCCTATAACAATTACAGATACAGTTACAGGCGCTAATAAGATTGTAAATGTTAAACTGGATCAAGAATTACTTGGGCCTAACGATACGTGTTATTGGGACGACGAAAAAGGTCGTTATATGATTTCGAGAAAAACAGGTATATTTCTGGTGGACGATTCTACTGCGGGTGCGTTCGACGGTACTGTATACCAGATGTTTCCGCCTAATATAGAAACATGGTCGCATTGGGATGTATATAACCAATGTTATGCCCCTATTACTTCTCCGGTACCTATAAGCACTTTGAAAAGTGCATCGATTAATACGGTGGAGTGTTTATCTACGAACTGGAGTTGTAATGGTATTTACTATTGGCCTTATGGAAACGATATATCAGTAAATCCATTCCATTTTAGATATAATATGATAGAAGAAATCATAGAAACAAACATTACAAAGAAAATAGAAATAAAAATGCTTAAGAACGACGCGGAAGTTTCAATTAATTACAACAATATGACGGGATCGGTATCGATAGCAGTACCGATAATATCTGTGCCTAATATACAATATATTGATATTACTGGCGAAAATATCGAAGTTCCTAATGTAATTAACGGTTATAAAGTAAGACACGAGATGGGCGCTCTACTTAAAGAATTATATGGGAATATTCAAATTAACAAAGGGGAAAACGTAGAACCGTATTTCTTATACGCTGATAATATTGATAACTCGTATAAATACAACATTACTTCTACTTCAGTATCGAATAAGTCAAAAAAGAAAACTGCATCTTTATTAGTGAATCAAAATCTTGTTCGATACTATGTAAAAGATCTTCACGATTACACTGATAAATTATATTGGGATACAGATAACACTTATAAAGTTAGAAAGAATGCACAGTATACTAAATTCGTTGGGGCGGACAATGAAAATTGGCAATTTTGGTCCAGTGATGCTCGATTATATTATATAAAGGTAGAAGGTCATCCGTCAGTTAGCGGTCCGGCTTCAACGTTTTTGGCACATGCAAGCGTTAATAAAGCAACGTTTAACTCTACTTCAGAAGCACCTACAACTGGAACATATGTGTTTGGTTGTTATAATACTGATGAATTCGGTTACGGAGCTAAAATGTGTAGTACTGTAGCTTCGTTAAAATCAAACCTAGCATCATATCCTTTACATGCAGTGTATCCAAAACGATATAGTGGAGGAAATCCTTTGATAGATACTGGCGTAACTACACAAACCGTTATACCATTATTTAAAGGAGGAACTATAGTAGGATGTAATACTGAACATTTATCCGCTAAGATAACGATCTCGGTTCCAGTTGAGGCACCACCAGTAGAAAGTTATGCCATGTTTGACGGTGAAACAGTAAATGTAGTGGATATAGGAGACCAAACTATATCTCTTAATAAACCAGCATACTTAATGGAAATTGTTGGTAACGCATTTATTAAAAATAATGCTAGTAACTATGTTGATACTCCGACATTGATATTTACGGATAATGGAGATGAAACTTATACGTATAACTTAACACAAACTAGTATCTCGGATTCTAGCGTCACAACGCTACCTATAGTATTACCTAAACAATTAGTTAGCGTGTCTACAAAAGCGTCAATTTATTATGCCGACCGATTCTATTGGGATGATTTATTAGGCGAGTATGTTATAGAAAAATATACGGAATATTTATATTACGATAAACACGACAGTAATTGGGGTACGATATCAAATTGGACGGATTGGCGAGATTGGTTATGGCAAATAAACGTACAACCTGATAATCCAGGAGCTCTTGATAACGGTATTGCTAATTCCGTAATCAGATCAAACATGCCTACTATAGGGTGGGAAAGTGTATTCTCTAATAATGGAGTAGCAGCATTCTATCAACGTGGCGGTAATATATTCTACTATGATAATCGTGTTAGTAAATCCGCACTATCATGGGACGCTCTCGACGCTCATTTAGCATCTAAGCCTCTTCATATATTCTATCTTAAAGACCCTGCTAAGACAATATACGAAGGTAATAAAGGATGCGAATTAATAAGAACCGGAATCAAGAAACTAATACCTGTTACACTACATGAAGGTGGTACAGTCTACAGTATGGGTAATACCATGAATGCTCGTATACGTTTAGCGGTTCCTGTTAGAAATGCGGTTGAAAAATTACCAGAAGCAACGTATGCGATATATTCTAGAATTTTTGCGGGTGTCGCTGCCGATGTAATAGATACCGGTATTAAACTATTCGATGAAGCTAGAGATTTCACTATAATGATTGATTTCACAACTACACAAGCAACTAATAACATTAGAGTATTCCATTGTGTAAACGAAGCAAGTCCTTATCCTGGAGTAGAAATTAAATATTCTAGTGGTTGGTTTATAACTGGAGGTAATAATACTAGCAATAAGCGTGTTCATTATTACAATACAAAATTATCGCCCGTATCAAATAGATATCGTTATGTAATGCGTTTTAAACAGGGTGTATGTAATCGTATAATAGACTGCATTACAGGTCAACCGGTTGAAAGAGCACTTGTAGCGAATCTTAGATATTCGCAAAACAGTTCGCAATTAACTATAGGTGCAGCGCGTGCAACTAATGGCACTTATAGTAACTATTTCAACGGTACGATCAATAAGTTTGTGCTTTGGAAAGATGTAGATTTAACAGACGCACAAATGAATATGGCTATACATTATTCTGAATATTAGTTGAAGTATTTGATATTCAATTAAGCAATATCGACGAATAAAAACCACGCGAAATTTACAAGCCCTTATATGAAGAGAACTAAGTTCGAAAAATACTCTAACGAGTATCAGAGCCTAACGGCCGGTAGAACTAGTCCTCTTCTTTTTTTATTTTATTCAAAGGGGCTGGTCTTATGAAATTTAAGAAATATGCTACAAACAAAGTAATAGCTATAATATTGGCAACTATGTTAGTTTTAGGCGGATTCTTTAATCAACATCATAAAATAACTGAATTAGAAAGACAACTTTACATTCAGGAGAATATGACAGACCAGAAGTATAATTACACGGAGACAGAAATTGATATTTCAACACTGAAAGAAGAAATGAATAAACAATGTAATTTTAAAGTGTTTGACGGAACTATAAATATTAAACATACGTACGTATATCAAAGAGACAGCATATTAGGACTTAAGAGTAGATATAAACTTGTTGGTACTGCAGACTACTATTATGCTATGATTGTTAATCTACAACAAGCTAATATAGTTAAAGCTACAGACAAGAAAATAGTAATGGAAGTACCTAAGGCTGAAATAGACAAACCTGCTTGTCATAGAGTAGCTAATACTTTTATACGAATGGAAGACGAATGCGACGATAGCTTATTAGCTAATAAGAACGATGTAGAAAGAGCTACTCGTCAATGGGAAGATACATTTGACACTAAAGGATTAGTTTATGTGGAAGAATATTACAATTATAATTATCAACAAGACAAATTACAAGACGCTACAGTTCATCAGATAAAAACATTAATGGAAGAACTTGGATATTCTCAAAGTTTAGAATTAATATTTAAATAAGGGGTGGACTATATGTACGTATATGAATATGATGTTCCGCAAGATTTTTATCAAGAAGAGTTAAATAAAATAATAAACGGTTTCTATGACAATGAAAATCGTCAAGACGAACCGGTGGAGGACGATAGCATGAAAATGGTAATATTAGATTCAGGACATAATGAATATGTTTCAGGTAAAGAAGCTCCAGACAAAAGTATGAGAGAATGGGAATTTAATAACGACATGCAACAAAGGATATCTAGAATGTTAAGTGAATACCCAGAATTTTATGTTTACTTAACAAATCCGAATCCTGCTAAAAAGAATGAAATAGGTCTATCAAAAAGATCCGCTCTAGCTAACAGTCAATGGCGCGCTAAAGGTAAACCAGATGCTATGTTTATATCATTACACGCAAATGCTTATGGTGTATGGTCTAACGCAAATGGATGTGAAACATTCTATGCTAGAAACGCATCAAGTAAATCTAAAGCTTTCGCTAAGTTAGTAAACGATAATATACATGCTACACTTAAAGAACTAAACCCTAAATCAGTTAACAGAGGAGTTAAATGTGAAAACTTTGCCGTGATAAAGAATGCGGCTATGCCTGCTGTTTTAATCGAGTATGCATTCTATACTAATAAAACAGACCTTGATATATTGAAAAATAACAGACAAGAATTAGCTGAAGCGACAGTTAAAGCTATATGTGAATATTTCAAAGTAGAGTATAAGAAAAACGTTCCGTCTATGAGTATCAATAATAAAGAATTCTTAGTGAAGGTTATATACCCTGGCGGAGACGGTCTAAATATTAGACAAGAGCCTACTACTCTATCAGAGATAAAAGGTAAAGTATATCAAAATCAAGTATTCACTATAGTTGAAGAAAAAGACGGTTGGGGTAGATTGAAATCAGGAGCAGGTTGGATAAGCTTAAACGATAAGTATATTAAAAGAATGTAAACGAAAGGTGATAGGGGGATGAAAGAAAAATACGACGCGTCACAAAAGGTTTACGAAAAAGAACAGTTTGTAATATTAAAAGTAAAAAGTGGTAATAAGGTTGGATATATAGCATATAATACTAATAAAGAATGGGAAGGCGGACATACACATTTAGATAGTTTTGATATGGCGAAAACTATTATATCTAACGTAATACACCATAAAAAACCAAAGACTAAAAATTTATATTTAATACGCTCTCATGCAAGATTAAGTGACGACCTTGCATATGTCAGATATATCGAGGAACTAATTGCGACAAAAAAGTCCAAGGGAAAGCAGGAATATAGGAATAGAACTTTCTAGTTTTTGGAAAGGCTTGACGGACATTTTCGTCAGCTTTTCCTCGCTTTCTCTTTTATTTTCCACGAAATTTTACTGACAGAAAACTGACGGTTGTGATATAAAAAATTTCATTTCGACAATACTACTAGGAATACGTGTTCGTTTCACAAAACTATATATTTTATGCCGTTTTGAAATATTTACCAAAAAGGAGAGATTACTATGGAAATTATTGCCAGCTTTATATTTGGTTTTTTAGCGTCTTGGATGTTCATAAAAATTCGTTATAAAAATGGAAATTTTCAGATAAATGAAAGAGACGCCACAAAAGATGTCTATACATTAATAGTAGACGATTTTAATCGACTTGGCAAGCGAAAATATTTATTGCTAAAAATTACGCGCAAATAACATGGTCTATTATGAAATAAAATTATATTTTGAAGGAGAGATTGGAATATGAAAAAAGATAATAGAGAATTGTTAGAAAGCTTAATAGAACAAAGACTTAGAAAAGCAATAGAAGAATGTGGAGAAGAAAATTCTAAAGCATTTGAAGAGGCTATGAAAGCAATAGATAGACAACTTGAGATTGACAATAAAGAACTTGACATGAAGAAAGAAGAGCTTAAACTACAGCATGAAAAAGAAATAGTAGATATAAAAGGACAATTCGAATTAGATAAAGAGGAAAGTAAACAACAATTTGAATTTGATATTTTAGCTAAACGTCACGAATGTGAATTGGAGAAAGAAGCAATAAAATCTGATTTAGAGGAGCAACGTGAAGATAAAAATAGAAAATTCCAAATGAAGTTAGAAGAATCTAGACAAGAATTCGAAATGAACAAAGTTGAAACAGTTCAAGAGCATGAATTAGAGAAAGCTAAACTTGAAGCAAAACAAGCTAAACTTAATATGGCAGTCAAAGCAGTTGAAATCGCAGCAGCCGTAGTAATAGCACCTTTAATAGACTATAGATGTAAAGAAACATTTGCACATATGTTATGTGAGTTTGAGAAAGATTATAACTTTACAACAATGGCAGGAAAATCTTTAACAGGATTATTCAAATTTAAAAAATAATAAACCCGAGACCAACACGGTCTCTTGGTTTTTGAAAGGAGATGGTTTCATGGAGGTAATGAAATTCTTCAAAGATAATAGCGCAACTATATTGACTGGTTTAGGTGTAACCGGAGTTATAAGTACTGCAGTTATGGCTGCTAAAGCGACTCCTAAAGCTCTTGATATTTTGGAAGAAAAAGAAGAGTATAAGCAAGAACATTATGGAGAGCCCCTTACGAAGTTTGAGAAAGCTTTAGCTTTAACGCCAGCATATATACCATCTATATTAATGGGTTTAGGAACATGTGCTTGTATTCTTGGAGCTCATAAAATACATGTTAATAGAGAAGCATCTTTAATAAGTATGTATACGACACTTAACACTGTCTACGATGAATACAGACGTAAAGTTTTAGAGGTGTGTGGGGAAGATACTGCTCGTTATATAGATGCTGAATTAGAGAAAGAAGAACGACTTATAGAACAATACGGCTCACCTACAGAACCAGTTTTATTCTACGACGAATATTCACAAAGATATTTCGAAATGAGCATATTTGATATGATGCGAACTATATATGAAGTTAATAGAATGTATACATTCCAAGGTGAGTTATCATTAAATAACTTCTACGAGTTTTTAAATTTAGCTCCTGTGGATATTGGGGATAAACTAGGATGGAACGCTACCAAAGATAGTATATGTAGAGGTATGGCATGGTTGGATATAACTTGGGTTAAAATAGACACTCCGGATGGATTAGAAGCTTTCGGATTGATATTCACCGTGGAACCTAGTGATGATTGGACGGATTGGAGCGAATTTCAAGAATATTAAGCACGCGAAATTTACAAGTGCTGTTATGAAAGAATATTAAATAATTGAAAGGGGATTGGTTTTATGAAAAACTTAAAATTAGATTTAGTACAAGTGGCAAGCTTAGCAGGTAGCGTGTTAACAATAGGAGCAACATTATTAACAGGTTATGCGAACGAGAAGAAACTTGACAAAACTATAGACGAGAAAGTAGCAAAAGCAATAGCTGAACAATTAGCTAATATGAATAAAGAAGAATAAGCCTACATGGCTTGTTCTTTTTGTTTTAATAAATTTATATTCAAGGAGGGTATCCGAATGGGAAAAAGTGCTATAGAAAAGAAGTTAGAGTATTTATATTTAAGAATATTAGATAAACACGGCAACTCAACTTGGGCTGTAGCTGAGATGGAATGGAAGATATTTGTTCAGCATGCTCATGAATTAGAGCAATTAGATAATGAAGACCAATGGATTGTTCGCAATTATATGGGTAGTCTAAAAAAACTTCATGGAGGTAAGTAGATATGGATATTAAGAAAATAAGAAACAATGTTATAAATTCTGTTTCTGAAAAGAGTCCTGAGATACTCATCGGTTTAGGTTTAGCTGGTATGCTAACAAGTACCATTCTTGCAGTCAAAGCTACACCTAAAGCTCTTGCGATATTAGAGGAAGAAGATAGGGAATTATCTAAGATCGACAAAGTTAAACTTACGTGGAAATGCTATGCTCCAGCAGCGATTGGATATTGTACATCAGCCGCTTGTATTATAGGTGCGAATTCCGTTAACTCAAAACGTAATGCGGTGTTAGCAAGTGCTTATAAGATATCTGAAAGCGCATTGCTTGAATATAGAGATAAAGTAGTAGAAGTCATAGGAGAAGAAAAAGAAAAAGAGATAAGAGATTCTATAGCGGAGGATAGAATACAACAAGGACCTAAACAAGCAAGTGGTGTACTTGTAGCGGGCAAAGGAGACACTCTATGTTACGATATGTATTCTGGAAGATATTTCAACTCCGACATGGATTCTATTAACAGAATACTTAACGAGATAAATTATAAGCTAATGCAGGACAACATAATGTCAGTGAATGACTTCTACGATGCCCTAGGACTAAACCCTATAAGTACAGGTTACGATGTTGGATGGAATGTAGACGAAGGATTAATACGTTTATATTTCAGCTCATCATTAACTGAAGATGGTCAGCCTTGTTTAGCAATGCACTTTGATAATTTACCAAGGTATGATTTCGATAGACTTGGTTAGTACGCGAAATTTACAAGCCCTTATATGAAGAGAAGAGTAGCTCAGCGGTAGAGCAAGACCACACCCGGCCTGTGTCGTTGGTTCGAATCCAACCTCTTTTCTTTTTATTTTTATTTTGAAAGGAGAATTAGTATGAATGAATACAAAGGCAACTCACACAGAAGTAAAGAACAAACTACAAACGAAGTAGTAGAAAAGAAAGTAACACAAATAGCTACAGCTAAAACTAAGAAGAAAAGCGAAGCTAAGAAATTAGTAAGCGCATTTGTAGCAGAGGATGTAACTAGCGTAAAAGATTATATAATAATGGACGTATTATTACCAGCAGCTAAGAAAGCAATTTCTGATATAGTCACAAATGGTATCGACATGTTGCTATATGGTGAAACAAGAAGTAAATCTAAGAATAGAGAATCTAGAGTATCTTACACGAAATATTACAACGACAGAGATAGAGACTATGGAACATCAAGTAGGGCTAGAGGACGATACGGATATGATTATGACGATATAATATTAGACACTAGAAAAGAAGCAGAAGAAGTATTAGATAGAATGGATGATTTAATAGACACTTACGGAATGGTCAGCGTAGCAGACTTATACGACCTTGTAGGTATATCTGGAAATTATACAGATAACAAATACGGATGGACTAATCTTAGAAACGCCGATGTTCAAAGAGTAAGAGATGGATATTTATTAAAATTACCAAAAGCTTTACCTTTTGATTAATAAAAAAAAAAATATTAGGAGGAATTATATATGTTATTCGATGCTCTATTTGCTTTTATAGTTGTAAAATTCTTTGGTGTTGACGGTCTTACAGTTTTAGGCGCTTTAGCGGCAGTTACATTAATAAGAACTTGTCATAATATTAATTGGTTAATAGGTGCAATAGTGGAAGAGACAATAACAGCATTAGAGGAAGAGGAGGAGGAAAACTAATATGTTAAATAAAAGTGAAATAATGAAAAAGTGGAAAGAGTTATCTTTGGAAGATAAACAAACGATAGGAATATTGGCTGGCGTTAGTGCTGGCCTTTTCGTTAGAGGTTTATTGAGATGTAATAAGAAAGAAGAGGTCAACCTTGTAATTCCTAAAGATTGTGAATTAATGATATTTGTAAAGGGAGGTAAATAGTATGAAAAAGAAATGGAATAATTTAAAACCTTGTGAAAAAAGAGCAGCTAAAATAGCAGGTATAATAGGTATAACTTGTCTGGTGGCATCAGCGGTATTAGACATATATGACAAAAAGAACGGAGGTGCTAAATAATGGACGGAAGAGCTCTTGCTGCTTTTAAAAAATTAGAAGAAACATTTGGAACTCGTAAAGTAATGAAATCAGTTGGTTTAGCAGCTATAGGGTTTTTTCTCGGTTTAATAATTTTACCAGATGATATAGAAGTAGAACAAAATAATTTATTAGAAAATAATAAGGAGGAATTCTAAAATGAAAGAAAAAATGATGAATATATTTAATAATTCTAGAAATATGGTACAAAAACATAGTCCTGAAATATTAGCAGGTGTAGGTGTGGTTGGTGTAGTAGCAAGTGGTGTAATGGCTTGTAAGGCAACATTAAAATTAAATGATATATTAGACGAATGTAAAGAAACAAGAGATAAGATAAAAGAAGTTGAAGAAAACCCTGAATTCGAAGATAGATATTCTACAGAAGATGCAAAGAAAGACTTAACAGTAAATTACATGCAAACTAGTATGAAAATAGCTAAGTTATATGCCCCTGCCGTATTATTAGGTAGCGCTTCTTTAGGATGTTTATTAGCATCTAATGATATATTAAGAAAGAGAAACGCAGCTTTATCAGCAGCTTATATGACAGTAGATAAAGGATTTAAAGAATACAGACAAAGAGTAGCAGAAAGATTTGGAGAAGAAGTTGAGAAAGAAATAAGATATAACATAAAAGCTCAAGAAATAGAAACTACAGTTGTAAACGAAGACGGTAGTGAAGCTGTAGTAAAAGAAACAGTTAATGTGATGGACCCTAATTTATATTCTGACTACGCAAGATTCTTTGATGAAGCAAGTCCATACTGGCAAAATGATCCTGAGTATAATTTAATGTTCTTAAAAGCGCAACAACAATATGCAAACGATTTATTAAAATCTAGAGGAAGATTATTCTTAAATGAAGTATACGAAATGCTTGGTATAGATAAAACTAAAGCAGGACAAATAGTTGGTTGGGTTTACAATAAAGAAAATCCATCAGGAGATAACTTTGTTGATTTCGGTATATACGATATGAGCAAAGAAAGAGTAAGAGCATTCGTTAACGGATACGAACCTAATATATTATTAGACTTCAACGTAGACGGTAATATATGGGATTTAATGTAAATATTAGAGGAGGATTAATATGAAAAAATTATTTATATTTGCTGCCGGTGTAGTAGCCGGCGCCGTAGCTGGCGCTTATCTAGTTAAAGATAAAGTATTAACTGACGCTAAGCAAGAAATAAACGAAGTAAGAGAATACTATAAAGAAAAAATGAAAAAACAAGAGAATAAAGAAGAGGAAACTAAAGTGGAAGAAAAAGAAGAACAAGAAGAAACTAAAGTAGAAGAAAAAGAAGAGTATAAAGAATTAACTAAAAAATATGTAGACTATAGTAAAGTGGTTGAAGTTAATGAAAAATACGTTAAGCCTGAAGATGAACCTTATACTATAGATCCTGAAGAATTTGGCGATAAAGAAGATGAAGGATGGGATACTATGGTATTAACTTATTTTGCAGACAAAGTATTAATAGATGACGCAGACGAAGTTGTAGAGCAACCAGATGTAGTTGTAGGTTTAGATAATCTAAAGATATTTGAAGAGTTCCCAGACGCAACTTGTGTATATGTTCGTAACGAAGTATGGAGAACAGATTTTGAAATATTAAGAGATGATTGGAAATGGTCTGATTTACAAGAACCTACACAAGAAAAGAAACCACACCAATTATAGAATAGGAGGACAACATGAATGATAATTATATACTAAACGATTATTTCGATTGGTTATATTTCATGGTTGTGCCTAATGGAGGTAAGTTCAGAAAATTACTAACAATGTTGCACACCATGGAATTCAAATATTTTGTTGAATATGACGAGAACAGAGCATCCGACGGTGTTAACTTAAGATGGTACTATGTTGATGACGGTGGGGATGATGAGATATTAAGATGGAAAGAACCTTGTACAGTATTGGAAATGTTGATAGCATTGGCTATGCATATGGATAAAATAGTAGGAGATAGAGAACTTGATATTGTGCATTGGTTTTGGCTAATGTTAGACAATTTAGATTTGGCATGGATGAAAGACGACAAATATGATAAAACCTATGTCTACGGAAGAGTTGCTATGTTCCTAGACAGAGAATACGAACCGGACGGAAACGGTAATATTATTTATATTCCAGATAGTCCGGACGATTTAAGAGACGTTGAAATATGGAATCAAATGTGTTGGTATTTAGATAGTATTTTATAAAAGGAATAAATATTCTCGTTGTCCAATAAAATGTATATAGGAGGCGAGGATATGAAAATAAAATACGAAGGAACAGGAATAGAAATTACAGATAGGGATTCTAAGAACCTAATCTCTTTTGTCGAGTATTGGTTAGAATTACCAGATAAAGATAAACAGAAATTGATATTAGGAAGTGTAGGTGTTACAACTTACTTCTCAGTGATATACTTATTATTAAGAAGGAGGGAGAAATGATGCAATGATTGATTTCTTAATGATATCGACAAGAAGCACAAAAAGAGGAGTCATTGAAATCTATCCCAAATTTATAATCAAAAAGAGTTCAGACTTAATGATACGAGGCGGAGATTTTTACGCTATATGGATAGAAGAAAGAGGTCTATGGTCAACGGATGAACAAGATGCATTACAACTAATAGACCGAGAACTTGATAAATTTGCGGAGGAGAACAAAGGCAAGTTTGATGCTAACATAAAGGTCCTTCATATGTGGGATGCAGAATCAGGCATGATTGATGCTTGGCATAAGTATTGTCAGAGACAAATGAGAGATTCATTCCATACGTTAGATGATAACTTGATATTCTTAAATACGGAAACGACTAAAAAGGATTATGCAAGTAAACGACTAGCGTATCCTTTAGAGGGTGGAGATTACTCTTCTTGGGATAAATTAATAGGTACACTTTATATTCCCGAGGAGAGACATAAAATAGAATGGTCGATCGGAGCTATTGTTTCGGGGGAAGCAAAGAATATACAAAAGTTTATGGTATTTTATGGTTCAGCGGGGACAGGTAAATCTACCATATTAAATATTATACAACAATTATTTGAGGGTTACTATTCGGTATTTGATGCTCGTGCATTAGGTTCTAGTAGTAACTCTTTTGCGCTTGAGGCATTTAAAACAAATCCTTTAGTAGCTATACAACATGACGGTGACTTATCTAGGATCGAAGACAATACGAGATTAAACAGCTTAGTTTCTCATGAGTTAATGACCGTGAATGAGAAATTTAAAGCTGCCTATTCAAATAGATTTAACTGTTTTCTATATATGGGTACAAATAAACCAGTCAAGATTACGGACGCGAAATCTGGATTGATAAGAAGGCTGATAGACGTATCTCCTTCTGGAAATAAATTATGCCCTACAGAATACAAATCTATAATGAATAAAGTAACATTCGAGCTAGGCGCTATAGCTCAACATTGTTTGGACGTATTCAATATGAATCCGGGAGCATATGACGATTACGTACCAATTTCGATGATGGGAGCATCGAATGATTTCTACAACTTCGTGTTCGATTCATTTCCTATATTTAAAAAAGAGAACGGTACCACTCTTAAATGTGCATGGGAAATGTATAAGACTTATTGTGACGAAGCTAAAGTTCCATATCCATTCTCAAAAAGGATATTTAAAGAGGAACTTAAAAACTACTTCAGAGACTATAAAGAACGTTATAGATTGGAAGATGATACGAGAGTTAGAAGTTATTATATAGGTTTTAGAGAAGATAGATTTGAAGAGGAAATACAACCGGAGATTAAAGTGGTTGAAGTCAAACCGGCATTGATATTTGACCACACTTCATCTATCTTCGATAAAGAATGTGCGGATTGCTTTGCCCAATATGCTACGGAGAAGGGAACTCCTAGTAAGAAATGGGATAATGTATCGGGAACATTAAAAGATATAGATACGACTCGTCTACACTATGTTAAGGTTCCGGAAAACCACATAGTAATAGACTTTGATATTCCAGATGAAAACGGGGAAAAATGTCTGGAAAGGAATTTAGAAGAGGCTAGTAAATGGCCTGCAACTTACGGGGAGTTAAGTAAGAGCGGAAAAGGTGTACATCTTCATTATATTTATACAGGGGATCCGAAACGATTAAGTTCTATTTATTCTGACCATATAGAAGTTAAAGTATATTCTGGCAAGAGTTCATTAAGACGTAAACTCACAAAATGTAACAACCTACCAATAGCTAGTATCAGTTCAGGCTTACCATTGAAAGGAGAGGATAAAGTGGTAAACTTTGAAGCAATAAAAACAGAGAAAGGTATAAGAACTCTAATTAAGAGAAACCTTAGAAAGGAGATACATCCAGGAACTAAACCGAGTATAGACTTTATATTTAAGATACTGGATGATGCATATAACTCAGACTTACATTATGACGTAAGCGATATGAAACCTGCAGTTCTATCATTTGGAGCTAGCAGTACGCATCAAGCAGACTATTGTATAAAACTAATCAATAAGATGCAATTCAAATCTAAAGAACCTGCCAACGCAGCTATGAATGATGGCGCAAAAATGATATTCTATGACGTTGAGGTATTCCCGAATCTATTCTTAGTCAACTGGAAATTTGAAGGAGAGGACCAGAAAGTTGTAAGAATGATAAACCCTAAGCCGGCAGCTATTGAGGATTTAATGAAATTTAAACTAGTTGGGTTTAACTGTAGAAGATATGACAATCATATTATGTACGCTAGAATGATGGGATATTCTAACGAGCAACTTTATAAACTATCTCAACAAATAATAACTGAAGGTAAGGGTTTCTTTGGCGAAGCATATAACTTATCTTATACAGACGTGTACGACTTTGCAGCTAAGAAACAATCTCTTAAGAAATGGGAGATAGAATTAGGAATACACCATCAAGAGTTAGGCTTACCATGGGATCAGCCAGTACCAGAAGAACGCTGGGTTGAAGTAGCCGAATATTGTGATAACGACGTTATAGCAACCGAAGCTGTATTCAACGAACTTAAAGGAGATTTTATAGCAAGAAAGATATTAGCAGACCTTGCTGGCATGACAGTTAACGATACGACAAATAGTCTTACTACAAGAATTATATTTGGTAAGGAGAGAAAACCACAACTTGTATATACAGATTTAGCAACAGGAGAACAATTCTATTAATACGCGAAAAATACAAATCCTTTAATGAAGAGAAAGAAGAACAATGTCTAAGACGGTAGATGAAATACGGTTCGAATCCGATCGTTCTTTGGGGTATGAAACTCGTGGAAGCTATAGGCGAGAAACTTGATTTCATACTCTTCTCTTTTTATTTTTGGAAAGGAGGGCTAATATTGATATTTCCAGATGATTGGACTTTGTTGGATAAAATAAACTTTGTACAACGAAAAATATTACTCAATTCAGTACTTTACTATATATACGATACTAATTTTATATCAGATGCCCATTACGATGACTGTTGTAAAAAACTAGTTAAATTACACACCGCTTATGGACCTGATTTCGTAGAGGATTCTATGTATGGATACGCCTTCTATGACTTCGATGGTTCTACAGGATACCATTTATACAACAGATTAACATTAGAAGACCAAGCATATTTAGCAATACTAATACAACTGAAATTAGATAGAAAGGAGGGGTAATATGGAGATTATTAATGCCTTTCCAGGTTATGAATTTGTCGACGGAAAAAATATGTATAGAGGAGATGACTTAGGAAAAGGCGGTTATGTTTATGCTGAACCTGGAATGTATGGAAATGTAGCGTTACTTGACGTAGCATCAATGCATCCGAACTCTGCGATAAATCTTAATGCCTTTGGAGAATACACACAAAACTTTAAAGATATTTTAGATACACGTATAGCAATCAAGAGAGGAAACTTCGAAGAAGCTAAGCACTTATTCGGAGGACGACTAGCACCTTATCTGAACGACGAATCTTCAGCCGCGGCACTTGCTCAGGCTTTAAAGATTGCTATCAACTCCGTTTACGGTTTAACATCAGCAAACTTCGACAATCCGTTTAGAGACGTTAGAAATAAAAACAACATTGTGGCACTAAGAGGAGCACTCTTTATGAGGACGCTTCAAGATGAAATTCAGCAAAGAGGATTTAAAGTAGCTCATATAAAAACGGACTCTATTAAAATTCCAGATGCAACACCAGAGATTATACAGTTCACTATGGACTTTGCCAAACAATATGGATATGAATTCGAGCATGAGGCTACTTACGATAGAATGTGCCTTGTTAACGACGCTGTTTATATTGCTAAGTACGCAACAGCAGAAGATTGCATAGCACAATATGGATATTCTCCAGGCGACAACAAAAAGAAAGGCGGTAAATGGACAGCGACAGGAACCCAATTCCAAATACCATATGTTTTCAAGAAACTATTTTCAAAAGAAGACTTGATATTTGACGACTTGTGCGAAACAAAATCAGTAACAAGTTCTTTATATTTAGACATGAATGAAGGACTACCGGAAGGAGAGCATAATTATATATTTATAGGAAAAGTAGGACGATTCTGTCCGATTAAAGAAGGATGCGGAGGTGGAATTCTATATAGAGAAAAAGACGGAAAATATTATGCAGCTACTGGGTCAAAAGGATATCGTTGGCTCGAATCAGAGATGGTGTTCGAGTTGAATAAACTAGATGATATTGACGAAAAGCATTTTATCGAAATGGCGGATGCAGCTAAGGATGCTATATCTAAATACGGAGACTTCGAATGGTTTGTTTCAGATGATTCATATATAAAATAATAAAAAAGGAGATTGATATTTATGGCTAGAGTAAACAATAATATAGTAATAGAAAATGCAAGATTAATATTCAAAAATTTCTCAGGGGAAGAATCTAAATTTAATAGAAAAGGTAGTAGAAATTTCTGCGTTATATTAGACCCTAAAGTAGCTAAAGATTTAGAAGCAGATGGATGGAATGTTAAATATTTAAGACCTAGAGAAGATGACGAAGAACCAACACCATATTTACAAGTAACAGTAATGTTTGGCAACTTCCCACCTAAGGTTGTAATGATAGCTGGTAGAACTAAAACACCATTAGATGAAGAATCAATAGGCACTTTAGACTACGCTGAGATAGCAAACGTAGATTTAATAATAAGACCATACAATTGGGAAGTAAATGGTAAAGAAGGAGTAAAGGCATATCTAAAAACAATGTATGTTGAGATTGAGCAAGACGTATTCGCTGGTAAATACGATTGCTTAGACGACGAGGATATACCTTTCTAGAAAGGAGATATTATGGCTATACAGTTGAGAGATTATCAGCTTGACGCTGTACAGAATTTAAGAACAGGATGCATATTAAATGGAGGAGTCGGTAGCGGTAAGTCACTGACTTCTCTTTCTTATTATTATATACAAAATGGAGGGGGTATGGGGTTTCTAACAGGAGGAGATTATATTCCAATGGAAGATACTCCTATGGACCTTTATATTATTACGACCGCTAGAAAGAGAGACACGATGGAATGGGAAGGGGAGTTGGCGCACTTTCTAATGTCTACTCATAGTGATATTTCAATGTATTCACACAAGATTGTGGTAGACTCTTGGAATAACATACAGAAGTATAAGGACGTTAAAAATGCATTCTTTATATTTGACGAACAAAGAGTAGTTGGAAGTGGAGCTTGGGTTAAAGCATTTCTAAAGATAACCAAAGTGAATGAATGGATATTATTATCAGCAACTCCAGGAGATACCTGGTCGGATTATATTCCGGTATTCATAGCTAATGGTTTCTATAAAAACAAGACGGAATTTCTAAGAGAACACGCCGTGTTTGCACGATTCTCTAAATACCCAAAGATAGAAAAATTTATTAGTACTGGTAAACTCTTACGATTAAGAAGACAGATATTAATAGATATGGATTTCAAACGAGAGACTGTGCAGCACCATGAGGATATTTATGTTAATTATGATTTACCAACTTACAAAGACATAATGAAAAGACGTTGGGATATTTGGAAGGATGAACCAATAATCAATGCAAGCGGGTTATGTTACGCATTAAGAAAAATAGTTAATACCGATCAATCAAGGGCTGTCAAATTACTAGAGATATTTGAGTCTCATAGCAAGATGATAGTCTTTTATAATTTTGACTATGAATTGGAGATACTAAAGAGTTTATATTACGGAGAAGATGTTACAATAGCTGAATGGAATGGACACAAACATGAACGTACACCAACCACAGACAAATGGGTTTACTTAGTTCAGTATACTGCTGGAGCTGAAGGTTGGAACTGTATAACTACAGATACGATTGTATTCTACTCACAAAACTATTCGTACAAAATTATGCATCAATCTGCAGGAAGAATAGACAGGCTTAATACACCATTTAAAGATTTATATTATTATCATTTAAAAACACGCTCTGGTATCGACTTGGCTATCGCTAAGGCGCTTAATAGTAAACAGAAATTTAATGAAAGCGGATTCGCTAAATTCTAGGAGGAGATATTATGGAAAGAAAAATAAAAAAACACGAACAAATGTGTAATGAGATACACGAAATGTATATTAAAAAGAATTCTGACTACGGTGACTCTGTAGGAGAACTATATAGAAGATTAGGAGATATTTCATTCTTAACTAGAATCTCAGATAAATACAACAGACTAATGAATCTTATGACGAATGAACATCCTGAACAACATTTCGAGAGTGTACAGGACACAATACAAGATATGGCAAACTACTGCATCATATGGTTAATGGAAATGGAAGTACTACAAGAAGATATCGAAGCTTCGTTAACACAACAAAACATAAAAGAACAACCTCCAGTAAAACCATACGAAGAAGAGGTAGACGAAGAAGAGGAGTACGTTAACGGTAATTTAAGAGATAACGCTAAACTTATAGCTGAAAGAATCACTAAAAAATTAAATAAATAGGGGGTACGTGTATGAATATAGAACAATGGCTAGGAAAAGAAAACCAATTAGGTATTGATATTTGGAAGAAAAAATACCAACAAAATAATGAAACATTTGACGAGTGGCTAGATAGAATCTCAGGAGGAAACGAAGAAATTAGACAACTGATTGTTGACAAGAAATTCTTATTCGGGGGTAGAATCTTATCAAACAGAGGTATGGCTAATAATAACCGCAAACTAACATATTCAAACTGTTACGTTATAACTCCACCGGAAGATAACATAGAGTCTATATTCGAATGCGCTGGGAAACTGGCGCGTACTTTCAGCTACGGTGGAGGATGTGGTATTGATATTTCAAAACTATCTCCTAGAGGAGCACAAATAAGAAACTCTGCTAAGGAAACAACAGGCTCTGTGTCATTCATGGAGCTTTATAATTTAGTTACAGATTTAATAGGACAAAATGGAAGAAGAGGCGCTTTAATGTTAAGTTTGGGATGTGACCATCCGGACTTACAAGAATTTATATCTGTAAAGAATGATTTAAATAAGATAACTAAAGCTAACATATCAGTAAGAGTTACAAACGAATTCATGAACGCTGTTCTAGATGACGGATTTTATCGTTCATCATTCATAAGACAAGAGACTGGAGAAGAAATATCTCGAGTAGTAGTCGCTGCTAAACTATTTAATCAATTATGCGAAAATAACTGGAACTTCGGAGAACCTGGTATACTTTACTGGGATAACATAAGAAACTGGAATCTATTATCAAATAATGACGAATTCGAATACGCAGGTGTAAATCCGTGCGCAGAAGAGCCGCTTCCTGCTGGAGGTAGTTGTTTATTAGGTAGTATTAACCTTGCTGAATTTGTTACAGACGAAAAAGAATTTGATGTGTATGAATTCCAAAAGACTGTCATGGCTGCAGTTAGAGCTCTTAACGAAGTATTAGATGAAGGACTTGAACTACATCCATTGAAAGAACAAAGAGAATCAGTAAGAGATTGGAGACAAATAGGGTTAGGCGTATTCGGTATAGCAGATATGCTTATAAAAATGGGATACGAATATGGCAGTAAAGAATCACTTGATATTTGTGAAATGATAGCAGAAGAAATGATAGACACTGCTATATGGATGTCAGCATATTTGGCTAGAGAATTTGGTCCATATCCTAAATACGATGCTAAACAAATAATGAACAATCCATTCTTTATGGCTAACACAGACGCTGAGACAGAAAAAATGGTTGATATTTATGGATTAAGAAATTCACAACTTCTAACTATAGCTCCAACAGGTAGTTTATCAACTATGCTTGGTGTATCTGGAGGTATAGAACCAATTTATGATACGCACTATGTTAGAAAGACAATGTCTTTACATGGACACGATGAATATTATACAGTTTATACTCCTATAGTTAAGCAATATATGGAAGAGAATGATATTTCAGATGTAAAAGAATTACCAAATTTCTTTGCTACAGCTAAAACTATAGATCCAATGAAGAGAGTAGAAATGCAAGCTGTTTGGCAACGTTATATAGATGCTTCAATAAGTTCGACAGTTAACTTACCAGAATCAGCTACAGTAGAAGATGTAGAGAAACTTTATATTCACGCTTGGAAAAATAACTTAAAAGGATTAACAATATTCAGAGAAAACTGTGCTAGACTTGCAATCTTATCTTCAGAACCTACTAAGAAAGAGGACGAGCCTAGTGTAGAAATACATGAGGAAGATATTATAGCTAAACCGGAAGTTAGACGTTTAGATACATTAGAACCATTAACAAGAGAGGAATTAGGGTGCAGACTAAATGGAAGTACTTACGTTAAAGAAGTGGCTTGCGGTCATCTTTATATTACAATCAACAGAGATGAAAATGATAATTTAGTAGAGGTATTCATAGACCCAGGTAAATCTGGAGGATGTGTAGCTAACGCTGAATGTCTTGGTAGATACGCTTCTGCTTGTATGAGGGCTGGAATGACAATCGATAGTATCGTCGATGTGACTAAAGGTGTTAAATGCTCAGCTTGTTCTCAAGTTAAAGGAAGTAAGATAAAACACATAGATGGATTAAGTTGCGGGGATGTTGTGGCTAGAACAATACAAGAAGAGTATAACAGATACAACCATGATAAGAAAAAAGAAATAACTCAACCTAAGAAAACAGAAACTAAAACTACACAAAAGGAAAACGTTTGCCCGGAATGCGGAGAAGGAATGAACGCTGAGGGTGGATGCGTGATTTGTAAGAACTGTGGTTACAGTAAATGTGATTAATTAGGAGGGTGTATTATGGGGAATACAAATATTAAAGAAATTAGAAAATATAGACAAGATTGTGAAGTAGTTGAGATATATGTTGATGGGGATCTTTATAAGATTACTGAAGAGTATAAGGACGATCAAGGAGAGGTTGTTTATATTTACGAGTATTACCCAACTCCAGGACAAATATTAAAAGCACAAAAAGAGAAAGAAAAGGATAGCAAAAATAAATTCAATAAAAAGAAACGTAGATAGTTATGTCAGAACCACGCGAAATTTACACGTGCTCTTATGAGAGGACGATAAAATTTAAGGAGTGGTTTATATGAAAAAATTAAACGATTATACTTATGATGGAATAAGAATAGAAAAAATGTATAATGAAGGAGAATGTATAGCAACATTATACTTTGACGACTATGAAGGAAATTATAAGATATTCGATGATAGACATTTCGATTACTACGAAGGAAATTATGATGACCTTGATTAACATAACAGCAGGAGGCAGTTTAAACACTGTCTCTTTTGTTTTTAATTTTATATTTTAGGAGGCATGTATATGTTTATATTAGAATTAGTAGATGGGTTAAATAGACCTGTAACTTCATGGTATCTTGAATGTTCCGAAGAAGAGCTTGAAAGATTTGTATCTATGTTGAATAAAAACGTTGGAAACGATCCATGTATAATAAACAACTATAGTTTCTACTATCACGAATTGAATTATTAGGAGGGATAGTATATGTATCTATTAGCCGAATTAATAGCTGTTTTTACAGGACTTATAATAACTTGTTTATACGGAATTGCGAACGCACTTATGTGGTTAGGTAAAATGATATGCAAAGGCGCAATTGATTTTATACATGCAGGATTCGATGTTTTCATTTACGAACCATTACGAGATAAATTTACAAAATATTAAAAAGAAGTATACGTTAAAAATAAGGAGGGGATATGGTGTCTAGAAGAAAAACTAAAACAGAAAGAGAATTAGTAGCTGATATTCATAAGACATTCGATAAGTTCTGTGTTAAACATGAATGTATTAGCTGTCCATACGCAAAATGCGAGGACTGTAAAATAGAGTACTTGAAAGACTTATTATCTATTGTGGAAGATTGATATTTAGGAGGTCTATTATGAGTGTAGAATATGATATGAGATTAAAACAACATACAGCAAATGTTAGAAAGGCTTACTTCTGGATTAAGAGAAGTTTACCTGAAATCTTACTAGAAATGCCAGGGGTTGATTATTCTTGGTATATTGATTTTCATGACGATTCTAAAACTATTCCAGACGAATACAATGCTGTCGATGCTTATTTATTCGGCGAGCAAACTAAGGAAGTAGTAGCAAATTACAAAAGAGCAAGACTAGAACATAGACATAGAAATCCTCACCATTGGTCTTATTGGATATTACACAATGAAGACGGGACTACCGAAATTCTAGATATGGATTATCCATACATCATAGAAATGATTTGCGACTGGTGGTCTTACAGCTGGGCTCAGGATGACTTATTCATTATATTTGACTGGTACGAACACAATAAGAAAACTATTAAACTAAGTAAGAAAACCAGAAAGACAGTGGAAGATATTTTAAGTAAACTAGAAACAAAATTAATAAAAGTTAGGGGGCCTAGAAAATGAAACAGAAAAAACATGAAAGAATATTAATAGAGTTAGAACAAAAGAAATATGAAATCGAACGACTAGAAGAACTGTTATCACTAACATCTGATCCTTTAATTAAAAATAGGATACAATTAAGATTATATGGAATAGCGAAAGAAATAGATATTTTAGAACAAATAATAAATTTTTAGGGGGCCTAGAAAATGATAAATCATACTTGTTTAGTAGCAGACACTATATATGAATTAACAGAACAATTAGAACATTTTCACACATTACACAATGTAACTTATGTTGTATATTATATATACCCAGATTACTGTGCAGCAGATGTACAATATAAATAGGAGGTAATTAATATGAGAGGAAATCATTATCAAGAGTTAGCAGCTAGAACTATAAATCCACAATTATATGATTATGAAATGGAGATGCATGCTTTACATGGTATGGTCGGAGAAATAGGAGAGCTAAACAGTCTCTATCAAAAAGCATTCCAAGGACACGAATTTGACGAGATGCATGCTAAAAAAGAGTTAGGCGACCTTTTATGGTTTATTGCAGAATATTGTACGGCCATGAATTGGAATCTGGATGATGTAATGGAATTAAACATTAATAAACTTAAAGCACGTTATCCAGACGGATTCAAATCAGAACAAAGTCTAAATAGAAAAGAAGGTGATATTTAAAAGTGGAGGAGAGATAGCTAATATATTTATTAAGATGAATTAAAATATATAAAGAGAGGTTATTATATGAAATTATTTTTAAGTCATCCAATGACAGGTAAATCTAAAGCCGATATTGGAAATATAAGAGGGGAAATGATGTTGTGGGCCTATGAAAATATAGGTCCTGATCTAGAATTAATAGATAGCTATTTGGATCTAGGCGATGTAGGTCCGCTTATTTATATTTCAAAAAGTATAGAGCTATTAGATCAAGCCGATATAGTACTGGTTCATCCGGACTGGATATTTAGCAGAGGGTGTAAACTAGAAGTAGATGCGGCTTTGATGTATGGAATTAAACATGTGATATTTATGTAGAGAGATGGAGGAATAGAGTATGTATACAATAAATGATATAAAAGTTGAATTATTAAATCCAGAGGAAGTTAAAAACTTTATAAAAAACCACGGGATATTTGCCTGTGAATGTTATCAAACACCTGAGAAATTCGCTGAGAGAGTTGGCTTAAGCTGCCTAAAAGAAGGACATACTAGCGGTTCAAGAGCTGATATGTTTAAATTCAGAATACATGCTCCTAGATATACTTGCGACCAAATAATGAGACACAGTGTAGGTACTGCTATAAACTGTCAAAGTCAAAGATACGTTGATATGGATGACAACTTTAGCATTTATATTCCTCCTAAGGTTGAAGCAGACATAATATTAAAACAAGTATACAAAGATTACGAAGATGAATGTAGAAACAGATACAAAAACATCAGAGATCTAATGAACTGCTGTGAAATAACTGGAGAGCAAGCTAATGACTTAATGAGAACAATGTTACCAATAGGTGTAGCTTGTAATCTAACAATGGGATTCACTATAGAAGCATTAATACACTTTATGAATAAAAGACTTTGTCTAAGAGCAGACGAACCTATAAGAAAAGTAGCTATGGAAATGAGAGAAGTTGTTCTAGAAGCAGAGCCTAGATACGCAGAGTTCCTAGTACCGCAATGCAAGTCTTTAATGTATTGCCCAGAGAAACATGGATGCGGAATGTATCCTAATAAAAAAGACATCATGGAACTAATACAATTGGGATATCAAGCTAAAAAAGAGGAGGAATAATATTTATGGAAGCATTACTTATAGCTTGGGCTATAATAGCTGGTATTGCCGTAGTAATAATACGTACTCGATAATTATATTTGTTAAGGAGGCAACTTTATGATATTAATACATTTCTTATTAACAATAGCCACAGGAGGAACTTGGCTAGTACTACTAATTGTATGGAAACTTATAAAAATATTACTAAACTTATAGTCGGGCCCTAATATGGGCTCTTTTTAATTTTATATTATTGGAGGGATTTTATGTATAATGTTGAAAGATTCATGGTACCAGAAGGAACTAAATTAAACGACTACGCTAAGGAATTAGTAAGAGAGATACGAGCTGATAAGAATGTAGAAGAAAACAAAAACATCTTATTCAGAATGACTTATCCTATAATGATAAATTATGTTCAAAAATTCAAAAACCTTTACGCAGAAGAATATTTAGTATCAGACATGGCCGAAGCTTTCATGAGAACATTACGTAATTTCGATCCAGATGCAGACAATGCTTCATTCATTAATTACTATAAGATGGCTACAAATACGACAGTAATAAATAACTATTATGGTAAATACAAGAAAGACGAAAATACAAGAAAACTAAAAAGACAAACCGACAGTACTATGTCATCACTAGAAGATAAGCTACAAGATAAACATGGTAAAGATTCAGGAACTTGGCATGACCTTAATCCCGACGAAAGCTTCGAAATAGATGCTAGAATTATGAAAGAGTGTACGCACGAAGATATTTATGATTCAATAGACGCAGTCTTTGTTGAGTATGGTATAGGTAAAAAGACAGCTAGATCTAAAAAGATATTTACAACGTATGTAGAAGACATACTAAACGACAACGAACGTAGACAGATTGATATCGGTAATCAGTATGGCGTTAGTAAGTATGCAGTGTGTCGTACTATCCAACGATACGCACCATTATTAAAAGAAGAATTAATTAAGAGGGGATATTAATATTATAATTTTATTGGGAGGTTATGTTATGTATAACGTTAAAAGATTTACTATACCTGAAGGTTATAAATTAAGTGAATACACTTCATTATTAGCGCAAGAAATACAAGCAGGTAATAATGTAGAAGAAAATAAAGATAAATTATTTAGAGCAACTTATCCTATATTATTTGAATATGTATTAAAATTTAAAAATTTAGCAAGCGAAGAGAATTTAGTTTCTGATATGGCATTAGCGTTCATGCGAACTATTAATAATTTCGACCCATCCGCACCAAATGCATCATTCATAAGCTACTATAAACTAGCAACTAAGACTGAGATATTTAACAGTGAATATAGAAAATACAAAAGAAATGAAGAATCTAGAAAATTAAAATGTCTATTCGAAGGTACTATGTGTTCTCTAGAAATGCCTTTAGTAGATAAACACGGCGTCAATACTGGTACTTTACATGAGACCATATCCGACGAACGTCTTATAATAGACGATGAATTAATGAATGAAGAGTTTAGAAAAGATTTGGCAATAGCAGTAGATAGAGTATTCGAGAAAGCTAGTAAAGGACCTAGATCTGAAAAATCAAGAAAACTTATAGAAGCTTATATACAAAATGAATTAAGCGATAAACCGCTAATGCAAAAAGATATAGTCGCTAAGTTAGGACTTAGCCGTCAAGCCATGATTAATGTAGTAAATAGATATTTACCATTAATTAAAAAAGAACTTGTAAAAATGGGGTATTAAAAAGGAGAGATTGATATGAAACTATATATAAACTTTAATAATGAGACTAAGGATGTAAAGGTGGATATTGTTACAGATGAATTCGGTAAAGAATTAAATCTATGCGACGCTATGCCGTATATAATGGACGAACTATATGACCTTGTAGTAAAAGAACAGAAAAAAAATATGTGGAGATAGGGAGAGGATATTAATGAGAGTAGTAATGGAATTTTTAGGATTTATAGTATCAATATCAGCAGGAGCTTGGTTAACATTATATTTATCTTGGGGTGTAATAAAAGCATTTGAAAAGAAAAACGACTGGATAGAAGAAGATTATATAGTAACTAAAGATGGAGAAAAAATACCTTACGACGAAGACACACAAGAATAATCATTAAGGAGGCTTTATATGATAGATAAAATGCAAATTACCGAGGAAATAGTAAAGATTAATTATAGATTGATGGAACTAGAAAGATATTTGAAGTACGCTAAAGAAGCTGACACTATAGTGAGTCTATGTGAAGACATCATGGAGTTACGATTAAAGAAAGATATTTATTATGGTTTACTATAGGGCTACATGCCCTTTTCTTTTTTGCGCAGGAAATACATGGGCTGTTATGAAAGAATATTAAACTATTTAGGAGGTAACGATATGTTAAAAGAAAAATGGGAAAACACAAAAACTTTTGTAAAGGAGCACAAAACTGAGATATTAGCGGGAGCTTGGTTTGCAGGCTGTTTCGTAGCTGGTTATGTTATAGGAAAGAAAGTAATTGTACCAAAACTTGAAGGAAAAATAACAGAACAAAACTATGTAAACGCTTACAATAAAGCAGCTAAGATAGCAGAAGAAACTCTAATACCAGAGATAAATAAAAAATATGAACAATATGATTTTAGCAATATAGTAGACGATCCGTTAATGGCAAAAATATATGATCAATATATAGAAGAATATCAAGATAAATTTAATGAATTAGTAGAAAGCCTATTATAACATAGGCTTTTCTTTTTTGCGCTAAAATTGCATGTCGTTTTATGAAAGAATAATAAAATTAAAGGAGATGTTAGTATGAAAAAAATAACAGAAATAGTAAAAGATAATAAAGTGGAAATAGCTTTATACGGTACAGCTTTATTTTGGATCGTGGAAAATGTAATTACAGGAATCATATGTAAAGAATACGATAAAGGTGGAAACTTAGAAACTCTTAAAGCTAGAATGTTAAAAAGGGACTAACAATCCCTTTTCTTTTTGCGCGCAATTTACAAGTGCTGTTATGAGAGATATTAAATAAAAAGGAGTGGTTTTAATGATGAAAATAACATCTAAATCTGGACTAATAGTAGCGGTTGTAGGATGTGTAACAGCAGGAGCAATGGTTATATATACTAACAAACAATGTAAAAAAGAGAAAGAAGAGATGGACAAAATAATGGAAAATGTTAAAGACACTATGGATTATGTTGATTATCTTTTAGGAAACAAAGAAGATTAGCCCACAAGGGCTTTTCTTTTTGCGCGATATATACATGTCCTATTATGAGAAAATACTAATTTATTGGAGGTAATGTTATGAAAAATTTAGAAAGAAAAGAAAAAATAGTTAACGCAGTAGATAAAGCAACAACAGTGATAGCTATAATAGAAACACCTTTCTGTTTACCAATAACAGCATTAACAACTAAATTTGTATGTAAGAAAATGAAGAAGAAAATACAACAAGAAAAAGAAGAACAAGAATAAGCCTTTCATAGGCTTTTCTTTTTGCGCGAGAATAACATGTCCTATTATGAAAGAATAATTAATATATTGGAGGTATGTTTATGTTTAATAAAGATTTCGAAGATTATATTAATGAAATGAGTTACGAAAAGCAAAAAGAATTGGTACGTAAATTAGATGACATGCAAGCTTATGATGATAGCTGTAATATTATAGAAATAGTAGTAGATGCAACAATAGAAGCAGTTAAAGCAGTAGGCAGATTGATATTTAAATAGACGTGAGCCCTACTTGGGCTTTTCGTTTTTGCGCGGGAAATGCATGGGCTATTATGAGAGAATAATATAAAGGAGAGATGATTATGTTAAATTTTATAATAGCGCATTTATACGAGATATTTATGGGTTTCTGGATAGGAAGCGAAATCGCAGAAGAAGCAGGTAAAAATGGATTAGCAGAACTATTAAAGAAAGGTATGAATATTGTCGCTAGAATATGGGGCCATTTATTTTTAACAACAATAACTGGAGGTTTATATTTATTCTGGTTACTATTCAAAGCTATGAGAAAGAGAAGAGCCTAACAAAGGCTTTTCGTTTTTGTTCGCGGAAAATACAAAGGCTATTATGAGAAGAAATAATGTTGGCGTGGGTCTGGAACTGACCAGGTTAGCGAATTTATATTCGTGAGGAACGTTCAGCGCTAAAGTATATTGTTGGGTCTGGAACTGACCAGGTTAGGGAGAAATCCTGAGAAACGTGTAGGCGAGATATACATCCTCTTCTCATTTTTGCGCGTAATTAACATGTCCTATTATGAAAGAAAAAATAAAATATTGGAGGTTGGTTTTATGTTCAAAAATAATAACAACGAAGAAAGAAAATCTTTTAGAGAGGTTATAGAAGAAAATAAAGGCAAAATAATAGCTGGAACAACAGTCGTAGCTGTAGGTGTAATTGGATATTTAGTATATAAAAATAATGTAAATGCTAAAAACATTAAATTATTAGGTAAGATCGTGGATGGTCATACAGACTTACAAAATGATATGGTTAATTTAGCGAAATTAGAATTAGAAGCAGATAAACAAATTTACACAGAGCTAGACATAGTTAGAGATATAGCTAAAGAAGGTGCCTTAGAAGAAGCTATAGCATCAGTTAAAAGAAAAATACAATATAGAGTTGGAAAAATAGCGGACTTAAATAAAAGACCTTTAGATGAAGATGCAATGATTTCAAAAGAATTATACGAAAAAGAATTAGAAATACTAAAAAATAAATTAACAACATTCGAAAATGAATGGAATAATATGTTACATTAACGAAAACGCCCTTCACAAGGGCTTTTCTTTTTGGCCCATTTTGCTTGTGATATTTTTGGGTTTGGCCCACTTTTATTTGGGCTTTGCTGATTTGCGGTAGAACTTGTTAGGACGAATTTATATTTTGGCCCACTTTTTGTGGGTTTTGGCCCACTTTTATTTTCAAAACCGGCCAGCTGAAACCCAGTGATTGCAACGGTTTCAGGGCTTTTGGCCCACTTTCCCACTTTTTTCTCTTATTAATTGTGATAAAAAAATAATAAATATATATAGATAGGCAAAAAAAAAGTGGGCTTTTGACCCAAATGATATTTACGCGAAATATACAAGTTATCTTATGAGAAAAACTAATTTTGGGAGGTAATATTATGGATCTATTCAAATTAAATTTAGGTAGTAAATTAATGAAAAAGATAGCAGCAAAATTAATAATTAAATATATAAAGAAACATTTCGAGGTAAATCCAGAACTTGAATTGGATCAATTAGAAATTAAATATGTTGATGGCGATGCTATCTTAAGAACTAGTTTAGAACTTAGAGTTGATAAGAAAGAAGTAAAAAAGTTATTAAGAAAATTAGAAGACGAAATAGATGATATTTAGGAAGCCGTACAAAGGCTTTTCCTTTACGCAAAATTTACATGTCCTTTTATGAAAGAGAAATAAAATTTATATTTTCTAGGAGGTAATGTTATGTTTAAAGATTTAAGTAAAATGCAAAAAGCTGGTTTAGTATTAGGAACAATAGAATGTATAGCAGGATTTGGAATGGCTATGTACGCTAGACACCTAGTACTAAAACAAGCAGATGAAGTGATACAAAATATAGAAGACACAACACCGAATTTAGACAATATAGATTTCACTATCCCTAAATGCAATCTAAACAATTTAATGGATGACGAAGATTAGGCCACTTGGCCTTTTCTTTTTGTGTCTGGGCACGCGAAAAATACATGCCCTTTTATGAGGAGAGAGATAAAGCTCGTTGGGCTTTAATAAGAATCATTCTTTCTCTCTTTTCTTTTTCGTCGAGCGTGACGAAGCCAAGAGAGGAGGACATATTAGACCTCCCTAAATTTAATGATAGTACATGCAACGCCTCTTAACAATGCGGAATAGGAGCATGTCGAAACTTTTGGGATAGCCTTCGGGTTATCCTCTTTTTTATATTTTCAGAAGGGAGAGATTATCATGTCAAGACTTGAAAGAGATTTCCAATCGAGACTGATAAAAGAGTTAAAAGATATTTTCAAAGGCTGTATAATCATGAAAAATGATTCGAGCTACATTCAGGGTATACCTGACCTTTTAATTTTGTATGAAGACAAATGGGCGGCTTTAGAAGTTAAGAAATCAGAGACCGCTTCTCATAGACCTAATCAAGAATACTACGTTGAACTAATGGATGAGATGTCTTATGCGAGTTTTATATATCCTGAAAACAAAGAGGAGGTACTATATGAACTTCAACAAACATTATTCTCTAGAAGGTAAACACGCATTCTTAGGGGCTAGTAAGTATCACTGGATTAACTACGATACCGATAAACTAGTAGAATCTTATACAAAGCAACAGGCGACATTAAAAGGAACTATATTACATGACTTTGCGGCGCAGTGTATACAACTCGGACAAAAGTTACCTAAATCACAAAAAACATTGAATATGTATGTTAACGATGCAATAGGATTTAAAATGAACCCTGAGCAAGTCCTATACTATTCAGATAACTGTTTCGGAACAGCAGATGCTATTATATTTAGAAATAACTTACTGAGAATACATGATTTAAAGACAGGCGTAACTAAAGCTCATATGGAGCAACTTGAAATCTATGCGGCATTATTCTGTTTAGAGTACAAGATGAAACCAGGTAATATAGATATGGAATTAAGAATATACCAAAACAATGAAATAATAGTTCACAATCCTACGGCCGATGATATTCTTCCAATCATGGATAAAATCATAACTTTCGATAAAGTGATTGAGAAATTAAAAATAGAGGGGGAATAAACCTATGGCTTACGAAAACAAACCTGATATTAATGAATTATTACATTATGGAACACCTAGACATTCTGGTAGATATCCTTGGGGTTCTGGTAAAGACCCTTATCAACATTGTACAGACTTCCTATCTAGAGTTAAACATTTATCAGACAATGGTGTTAGTGATGAAGATATCGCTAAATCTATGGGATTAACAAAAGAACAGTTTGATATTGAGAAATCATTCGCAGTTATAAACGACATGACAAAACAAGGTAAATCAGAAAAAGAAATAGCTGAAGCATTGGGAACTACAACAACTAAAGTTAGATTACAAAAGACTATGATAAAAGATGGTCATAGAGCTATGGAAGTTGAAATAGCTAAAGACCTAAGAGAACAAGGATATTCTCTAAACGAAATAGCTAAACAAATGGGATATAAAAATGACTCTTCAGTGAGAAGTTTATTAAATGCTGAGTCTGAAAGTAGAATGAAACAAGCTGAACAGACTGCTGACTTCTTAAAAAAACAACTAGAAGAAAAAGGAATGATAGATGTTGGTACAGGTGTTGAAAGAGAACTTGGTATATCTAGAGAGAAATTAAACCAAGCTTTAATGATGCTTGAACTAGAAGGCTATCATGTATACGGTGGAGGGGTTTCTCAAGTTAATAACCCTGGTAAACAAACTAACCTTAAAGTATTAGCAGCTCCTGATAAACAATGGAAAGATATGTATGATTATCAAAACATTCATTCTATAACTGAGTACCATTCAAACGATGATGGCCAAACTTTCGAAACTTTCAAATACCCAGCATCTATGGATTCTAAGAGATTAGCGATTAGATATGCTGAAGATGGCGGTATCGATAAGGATGGTCTTGTTGAAATAAGAAGAGGATGTAAAGATCTAGACTTAGGCGGATCTAACTATGCTCAAGTTCGTATAATGGTTGATGGTACACATTATATTAAAGGTATGGCTGTATATTCAGATGACCTACCAGATGGCGTGGATGTAATGTTTAACACAAACAAAGGTAAAAACAAATCTAAACTAGAATGCTTAAAACCTATAAAAGATGACCCAGATAATCCATTTGGTTCTTTAATTAAAGCAGGTGGACAAAGTTACTATACTGATAAAGATGGTAATAAAAAACTTTCTTTAATAAACAAAAGAGCAGAAGAAGGAGACTGGGGAGAATGGGCTGATAAATTACCTTCTCAATTCTTATCTAAACAAAATCTTAAATTAGTTAAACAACAATTAAATTTAGCAGCAGCTGATAAACAAGCAGAGTTTGACGAGATAATGGCATTAACTAATCCTACAGTTAAGAAAGCCCTTCTTAAATCATTCTCTGATGATTGTGATTCTTCAGCAGTTCATTTACAAGCAGCAGCTTTACCTGGACAAAAGTATCAAGTTATATTACCTGTACCTTCTATGAAAGACACAGAAGTATACGCACCTAACTTTGAGAATGGTTCTAAAGTTGCTTTAATTCGTTACCCACACGGGGGACTATTCGAAATACCAATATTAACAGTAAATAACAAACAACAAGATGCAGCTAAAATGATAGGTAAAAACCCTCTTGATGCTGTATGTATAAACAGTAAAGTAGCTGAACGTTTATCTGGAGCAGACTTTGATGGGGATACAGTTATGGTTATACCTACTGGTAAAGGTAATGTTAACATATCTAACAAACCACCATTAAAAGAACTAGAAGGATTCGACCCTAAAATGCAATACCCTGAAATACCTGGAATGAAGTATATGAATAATACACAAACTGAGATGGGTAAAATTTCTAACTTAATAACAGATATGACACTACTAGGGGCTAACGACCAAGAATTAGCCCGTGCAGTTAAACATTCAATGGTTGTAATAGACGCTGCTAAACATAAACTTAACTATAAACAAAGTGAAAAAGATAACAATATAGCCGAACTAAAAAGAAAATACCAAGGGCACATAGACGAAAATGGTAACTATAAAGAAGGTGCTGGTACTATAATATCTAGAGCTAAAGGACAACAATCTGTACTTAAGAGACAAGGTTCTCCTAAGATAGACCCTGAGACTGGTAAACAATCTTGGGACCTAGCTGATGAATTAGAGTATCAAAAGAAAGTAGTTAATCCTAAAACTGGAGAAGTAACTTATAAAACTGTAACTAAGACACAAAGATCTACGAAAATGTTTGAAACAGATGACGCTTTCACATTAGTAAGTAAAGCTCGTAACCCTAAGGAAATAGCATATGCAGAGTATGCTAATAAAATGAAAGCCCTAGGTAACGAGGCCCGTAAAGCAATGGTTAATACCCCAGATATACCTTATTCTCCTGAAGCCCGTATCAAATACCAGGCAGAAGTAGACCGCCTTAACTCCGCACTAAACGTGGCCCTAAAGAACGCACCTAAAGAAAGACAAGCACAAACCATAGCAAACGCTGCAGTTCAAGCTAAGAGACATGCTAACCCAGATATGACTAACAAGGAACTTAAGAAGGCGGGGCAACAGGCCCTAGATAAAGCCCGTAGACAGGTGGGGGCTAAGAAGGAAATGATAGAGATATCAGATAGAGAATGGGAAGCTATACAAGCCGGTGCTATATCAACTAATAAGCTACAACAAATATTAAACAACGCTAATATGGATGTAGTGAAACAAAAGGCTATGCCTAGAAGTACTAGTACTTTAAGCCCTGCTAAGTTAGCACACATTTCTACACTTAAAGCATCTGGCTATACTAATGAACAAATAGCTAAGAAATTAGGTGTTTCAGTATCAACAATAATAAAACAAATGAAAGGAGACAAATAATATGAAATGTATGTTAACTACAATTGACAATCCTTACAATCCATTCGAGAACTTTAAAGCTTGGTTCTTGTTTGATGTGCAAAAAGGTTACAATTCTTGTTCTTATTTAGCTAGGATAGCACGTATTTCTGATGAGATGACCGAACTTGAAAACGATGAAGAAATCGAAAGAGCAATTGACGAAATAATTGAGCATGATTTCATGAATGTTTACGTTAAGGTAAAACAATAAATGATTAATTCTTCGTGCAACTTTTTGTATTATTAGTTTGTCATTTGTTTAAGTGACATTCGATAGTACAATGGTTGCACGTCTAAGTTGTTGCAGCAGTGGGGGAGGGGTCCCGCAAAAGCCCGCCCCCCTATGCAT